>Ga0302173_10000288_pt1 | contig 27199 bp, 21 predicted proteins | sample I_Fen_N3_1_FD_198785 | JGI IMG/M metagenome (GOLD analysis project Ga0302173, IMG submission 198785) | Peat permafrost microbial communities from Stordalen Mire near Abisko, Sweden - I_Fen_N3_1 | ecosystem: Environmental > Terrestrial > Soil > Wetlands > Permafrost | place: Sweden: Abisko... | reverse complement strand
CTTCATTTTCTTTTTTATATTTTACTTTTTCTAATAATGGATCTGTTTTATCATGAGGAATTTTAACATTATAATTAAAATTATCCGATGTATTTAGTATCTTTCCATTTTCTTGTATTATTCTTACGAATATATTTTGATTAGATGGAATATCCGAAAAAATATCACCATCTGATAAACTTAAATGCTGATTTTCTGGTTTAATTTCATTTAAGAGTACAATCTTCGTGTCTTCAATTAGATTAACATCTTGATTATATAAATGATACTTTATACCATATAAAATTGAAGCATTTAACAAAAGTAATACTATTAGGAACATAAAAGCATAAACTATTGATATTTTAATAGAAATTTTTCTGCTTTTAATCCTCTTTAAAACATTACTAATTATCTTTGATAACATAGCCTACTCCCCTTATTGTAGTTATAAGCTTATCTTCAAAGCCATCATCAATTTTACTTCGTAAATATCTTATAAATACATCTACCACATTTGTATCTCCTGCATAATCATATCCCCATACCTCTTCAGTTAACTTATCTCTTGAAAGTACAATATTTTTATTAATTAATAGAGTTTCAAGAAGATCATATTCTTTTTTTGTAAGTTGAATTTCCTTGCTTGCTCTCCATACTTGATGAGTTGTATTGTTTATTACAATATCCCTAACCTTTATTTCATTAAGCTTATTTTTTAATACTTTTTCCCTTGTATATACCCTTATTCTTGCTAATAATTCTTCTATTGCAAATGGTTTTGTTAAATAATCATTAGCTCCAATATCGAGCCCTAAAACTTTATCAGATACGTCACTCTTAGCAGTCAGCATTATAATAGGCACATCTGAAAATTGCCTAATTCTTCTACAAACTTCAATTCCATTTAAACTAGGTATCATTATATCTAGAAGTATTAAATCATACTCACTATTCTCAACTTTTTCCACTGCTTCTCTTCCATCATATTCTGTATCAACCTCATATCCTTCATGCTTAAGTTCCATTTCAATAAACATCGACATTTGTTTTTCATCTTCTACTAATAATATTTTATGCTTATCCATGTAATCATCTCCAATCAGAAGTTTTTTCAATTTTCATAAATAATAGTGCTATTATATTTAACTATAATACTAATATATACTATTTAATTAATCTTCACCATGCCATGATTGCGATCATAATTTAGACTATTTTGTATTTTTCCTCCCTAACTCAGATATAATGTATCTAATGCAGTATTAATTAATGCAAACACCTAAAAATATTGCTGGAAACAAAAGTTCCCAGCAATATTTTTGAATTTTAAAATTATGTTTAAAAAGTTTTCATTTAAATTTCTGCTTGAGCGTGCAGAAATTTAAACCTTTAGGAAAAATGTTTAAAACAACAAACAATCTTTCTACATTCCTATTATCACATGCTTACATTAAAATAACATTAAAATATTATTAGAATAACATTAGAATGATTAGGAAAAACTCCCTATATTTTTCTGCATTATAAAAAAGGCAGAGTCCTTATTAACTCTGCCTTTTAGTGTACACTTTTCCAATCTATTTTCCTAATTTGTAAATTGTATCTAGTGCATTATTAACTATCTAATCCAAGCTCCACTATTACCTAATACATAACCATCAACAGTTGTATTAGCTAACATAGCTCCTGATCCAGCTAAGTAATACCAAGTTCCGTTGTCATTTACCCAACCTGTAGCCATAATGCCATCAGCTTTTAAGTAGTACCAAGTTCCACCTAAGTTTAACCAACCTGTAGCTTTAGTTCCATCAACTTTGTTGTAAGTCCAAGTTCCATTTGCAGCTTGTACCCAACCAGCAGTTGCAGTTGCAGTTGCTGTTGCAGTTGTTGTTGTTGTATCTTTAGTTGTATCTTTAGTTGTCTTTCCACCGATTACTGAGTATACTGCATCAGATTGATTCCAAGCTACTATATTATCTTTGTCATAAACTTGTAATTGATTGAACGATCCGTCTACTCTGTATACTTTGTCCCAATCTGCATCATTATTCCATTGGTATATATATCCACCATTTAATCTCCAAAGGTTTCCACTTGCATCTACATCAACAGCCAATTTAGTATTATCATATACTTCTACATCATCATTTGATGCTGAAGCTAAATCAACATAGTATAAACCATCCGATGATTTTAATGTTGCTGTTCTAACATCAACATTAGTGCTATTTTTATTATAACCAACTACTTTTCCGCCAGCTATAGTATAGTTACCGTAAGAGAAAGCTTCATTATATCCATCAGAATCTGCAATTATATAAGTAGATACTGTTTTAGCATATTTTGCTCCACCAATATCACTTGAAGATTGAGCTTTTGATATTTTTTGAATAACGTTAAATGAAACGTTGTTACCTGAAACAGTAAAAGGAGTTGTTTTACCAGTTACAGTAAGAGGTTTTCCATCTATTGAAGATACTGTAGCTGCGCTACTAGTAGTTGTTACAGTAACTGTTGCAGTTCTATAAATATACTCTTTATCTTGTCCAAGTACTGCTGTTTGTTTTACAGATGCAGATACTGTACCAGTACTAGCTGCATCGTAAGTGTCATTTGTATTTTCTATATATACTGACTTATCAGAAACTCCAGATGCAGTTGTTGTTACTTTAATCTTTCCTAAGTTATAATCTGCATCAATATAGTTTCCGTTACCATCTGTAAATACATTTAATTTAGCAGTACCAGTACCAGCAGCAGTTCTAGCTGCTAAACCATTTGTTGCATCTTTATTAGTTAATGTAGTTGCATACCATACATCTCCAAATTTATTTCCTGAAATCTCATTTGATGAAGTAAGAGTTTGTAAGTAATCTGCTGCACCATCGGTAGCATCTTTAACATATCTTCCATCTGTATCTGCTTTAACTTTCTTTCTTAAAGCTGAAGAAGCATCATCTCTTGAATTACTTGCTACAGAATCACTAGTTGTTTTACCAGTTGATAAATCAACATAATAATCTCCACCTTGTACTTCTACATATTTTGTACCGTAAGCTACTACATCTGATCCTGCAGTAATGTCTGATGATAAATCATTGTATTTACCACTAGCTAAATAATAAGATGCTTCATCTTTATTATTAATTTCTCCGTCAACATAGAATTGACCATCCTTATATGCTACTGCATTATATACAGTCCCATCTTGTGATTCGATTTTCTTAACATCTGCAGCATATGCTGGTACTATTGAAACAATAGCAGCCGCAACTACTAATAATGATGTAATTTTATTTGCTCTTCTAAACATATTTTTTCCTCCATTAGTTAATATTCTTAATGTTTCCACGTTTATATTCTTGCATCCAAACATTAAAATTACATTAAAATGACATTAGAATGACATTAGAATAATTTAGGAACAAAAGTGTCTGCGACACATTCCTTCTGAGAAATTATTAATAGTTAAAGCAAAAACCATAGAGATTACTGTTCCTCTATGGTTTTCTTATTATAGTTTATAATCTTTTCCATATACCCCTTTGTATTCTTTAGGTCTCATAGTTCCACCACATTTTTCCCATGAGAAACAAGGTGCTTCATCTATATTACTTTGATCCATCTCATCAAAGTATTCTACAACCTCCCTTGGTATATTTTCTGTTATTCCACAATTTAAACATTTATACGGTATTATATCTTTCACTTAATATCCCTCCAACTATGTTGTTGTCGGCTTCATTTTACCATATAGTAACCCTCTTGCAATTGCATATATTCCCAGAAATTTTTCTAATAAATGAGCTGATGGCTTGCTCTGCGCATCTAAGGTTTTGTTACTTGCTGTGCTACTCGTACTTTGAACCATATAATATCCACTAAGGGGGCTGTCGCATTAGCAGATTAAAATTCGAATTTAATTTGAACTTTTGGATTGAAATAATTTACTGTGTAACTTTCCTAATCTTTCTGCTATTTTCTTCTCAACTAGTTCATATAAATTGTCAACTTTACTTCTTAATTTCAAATTGTAAATATAATTTACTGTAAAAACAATTATATACGCACCTATAATATCTGTAGGATAGTGATGTCCAACATAAACCCTTGAAAAGCCAATAATTATTGATAATATAGTTAATATTCTACTAAGTAATTTATTGTATTTTTCAAGTCCCAATGCTATACTCATTGTTCCTGTTGCATGATTACTTGGGAAGGATGAAGCTGAGTCATGAGGTAATAATAAATTTACCTTATTGTGAATAAAAGGCCTGTCTACATGAAATATGCTTCTAACAATTAAGTTTATTATTAAATTAATTACTGTTATAATAACCGAACTTACAGCAATTTTTCTATTTTCACATTTTTTTTGTTTAAGTCCTAAAACAAATACTATTACAATGGCCGCCATAAATATATAAGGACCATATTCCGAAAAGAAAATCATTATCTTATCTAAAATTGTATTTTTATTAGCTAAATTGTTTATTATTCTAAAAAGTTCCATATTCATTTTTATCTATCCTTTCTGTAATGTATTGTGATAAAATAATTGATACTTTACTGCATATTAATCCTAAAATAATGCCAGCTAATACATCTGTTGGGTAATGCATATATAAATATAATCTTGAAAATGCTATTAAAAATGCCAATCCAAAGAAAACAAATTTATATTTATAGCTTAAAATTCATAAAGAAAGTATGTATATTTAGCTAAATAACATTTTGCAAAGCATACATACCTTCTTTTTCTCATCTAATATAAAAAGCGGCTAACTTATTTTAGTTCTTTCCTTTACGGTCACCTTTTCCAATTTCATTAGCTTTTTGCTTTCCATAATCACTTTTACCATCTTTTCTATCCATATGACTATTTTCTCTATCCCTTATATCTAAAATATCTCCATTTAAATTTTTCATAATTTCTATTTTATCTCCAACATGTATTTGTTTAGATTGAATTGGATAATCACCTACATCTACAGTTTTAGTAGTTATAAAGTTTACTACCGTAATGTTTTTTCCATCAATATTTTTAACAGTTCCTTCTATCTCAAACATTAGCGAAAATGAAATTTTTAATGCTGATGCTATAATTAAAATTACTATTGCAGTTACAAATGTTTTTTTGTTTAAAACTCTTTTTGTGAACTTCTTTACCTTTTCATTCCTTAAAAATGCCATTAATTTTTCTTTTAAATTTTTCATATTTAATTTCTCCTTTCAAATCTTTATGCTTTGTATATAAATATTTATTTTACAAAGCTTACTTACTAACAGTAATTGCATCAAATTTCATGTAACTCTCAGTAGCGATTCCTTTAAACAAATACATCATATCAAGGAGTGTTAAACAAACAAACCTAGAAAGTTAAACAGACGTTAAACTGTTTGTAAAATAATTTTGTAATATAAATTGCATCGTATTTTATGTCAATTCCTTTCTCAAAGCAAAAAATGCTATGGAAACAGTTCTTTCAACCTTATTAAAACTATATACTCTCATATATAATTTTCAATTGCATACCAATCTTCCTAATATCTTTTTCCTTCACCAATTTGTAACCTGAATCCTGTAATGCTGGCAGCTTGCACCCAAGTATTTTTCTAATTTTATCTTGAAACTCTCCTATGGATCTTCCTTTATACACATCCTTTCCATCAGAAAACATTTCTTTATAAATAGGAATATCTCTAATTAAGATTGGAATCTTCATTGCAAGTGCTTCAAGTAGGACAATTCCTTCTGTTTCTTCATGAGTAAGAAACAAAAACAAATCACTTCCACTATAGGCATCACGCAATTGGTCTCTGCATACGTAGCCTGGAAACTTCACATTAATTGGAGCTGTGGCAATATCATTCTGTATAGTATGTGGTACAATAGCAGGATTCGTGTAGCCAAACCAAATAAATGTTATTTCTGGCATATTTTTTGCTAATTTTATAAAATCTCTTATGCCTTTACGCTCCATATAGTGACCTACGGAAATAATTACTTTTTCATTATCCGATAAACTATATTTTTCTCGGAATCTTTTTGCGCCTTCTGCATCTCTAGAAAAATAAGAAAGATCAATTCCATTAGATAAAGCATAAATAGGCTTTTTCATATCATAGCTTAATAATAAATTTTTAGAGTACTCACTTGGAGTTATAATGACATCGCCAAGACTGTAGCAAAATTTAATCCATCTCTTAAAAATAGGAGCTATAAGATTCGATCCCTTAAAAGAGTTTTTAAAATCTTCCATAGTAGAGTGACCATAATATATAATTTTTTTCCCTCTAATCTTCGATAGAATTGCAAAAAACACAGAATCCGGGAATATAGTATTAATTTGAATAATATCATATGAATCCTTTATATCTGTTGTATATGGAATATTATTATCCTCTAATGCTTTTTGCTGGTGATGAATAGCTCTACCAATTCCACTTTTTTCTACAAGTTTCAAAAGACCAGTATATAAGAGTATTTTCATCTCATAATTCCTCCTTATAATAAAGGTAATAATTTTTGTACTATGATATTTAGCATAAGACTATACATAACAATTGCAAAAGGTTTTCCTAAAAGTATAATCAAAACAAATTTTTTAAACTTCATTTTACTCACCCCTGCAATATAACAAAGAAAATCATCCGGTGCTACTGGTAAAAATATTGCTATCGCAAATATACGCTCAAAACTAGGTTTTTTAAGCCAGCCTATATATTTATTAAAAACTTTTTTATTAGACATATTCATTACATAGTTAAGTCCATACTGCCTTGCAAGCAAAAATGCTGCAATAGAACCAATGCAGATACCAATATAGTTATATATAAATCCTTGAACTGAACCAAAAATCAAAACCCCAGCTACACATCCGATGGCTCCTGGAGATATAGGTAATACCACCTGTATAGCCTGAAATATTATGAATATTATTGGCGCAAACCACCCAAAACGCTGCAAAAATGTTTGCAATGCAGTTTGAGATGTGAATAAATTCATTTGAACACCATATACAAAAAACAAGACTGTTATAATTAACCCAACCAATGTAGAACCATTAATTAAAATATTCGATTTTGTACGCTGCGCATATTCCATTTTATTACCTCCCAAATTTCCTAACATAAACTTCTCTATTTTTGTTTTAATTTCTTCTGCTACCTTTGTATTAACTAAATCATATCAAGGAATGTTAAACTCAAAATACTTAAAAGTTAAACAGAAGTTAAACAATTTATTAAACAGTAAAAAAATAAGTGTAGCAAATAATCTTCCATAAGATTATTTGCTGCACTTATAACGCACCTATACTTTAAATCGATAACCAGCACCCCATACAGTTTGAATATGTACAGGATTAGAAGGATCTTTTTCAATTTTCTCTCTTAGTCTATTGATATGAACTGCAACAGTTTTAACATCTCCATATGCATCCATGCCCCAGATTTTCTCATATAATATTTCTTTACTAAAAACAATGTCAGCATTTGTAACAAGGAACAATAGTAATTCATATTCCTTATTTTTAAACTCAATCTCTTTGCCATCTACATAAACACGATGAGTTTTCGAGTTAATCATTACATTACCAACTTCTATTTCCTCATTTTTTTCTGAATGGTCAGTTGTTAATCGTTCATATTGTGCCAAGTTTGCTTTTACCCTTGCCACAAGCTCAGTTGGGGAAAAAGGTTTTGAAATATAGTCATCAGCACCTAAACCTAATCCTCTTATTTTATCTATATCTTCTATTCGTGCAGTTACCATGATTATTGGAACGTCAATTGATCCACGTATTCTCTTACAAATTTCATATCCATCTATATTTGGCAACATTAAATCCAAAAGTATTAAATCATATTCCCCAGATGATGCATGCTTTAAACCTTCCATTCCATCTGCTACAATACAGGTTTCAAACCCACTTATCTCTAAAAAATCTCTTTCAATTTCAGCAATTGATTTATCGTCTTCTATAATTAGAATTCTTTTCAAAGCACTTTTACCTCCTACATTCCTTTAGGGAGCAAAATAATTATAAATTATTTTGCCTCCTGTATTCCTCTATGGTTCATAACAATTATTAATTGTTACGCCTCATTTATTCCTCTGAGGACTATAACAATTATCAATGGTTATGCCTCATGCATATTTAGGTAGTGTCATTATAATAGCAAGCCCGCCTTCTGTAACATTTTCTGCTTTTATAGATCCACCTAACTGTTCTAAGATTTTTGCTGTTATAGAAAGCCCGAGTCCACTACCTTTGCTTGGATTACTTCTAGAAGGATCTGTTCTATAAAAAACATCAAATAACTTTTCAAGTGCTTCATCACTAACACCTGGTCCATTATCTTCTAGTCTAATTGTAACATAGTTGTCTTTATCCTCGCAGCTGATTTTCATTTGACCCTGTTCCTTATTTTTATACTTCACACTGTTTTCCAAAACATTTATTACAGCATTACGTAACTGAACAATATCTGCCTGAATGCAGATGTTTTTCACGTTTTGCTTCATTGTGATAATTAGTTCCTTTCCCTTGTATTCTTCATATAGATTAGTTGCAATATTTGAAATTTCTTCACCAATATCTACTTTTTCTAAATATAGAGGAAATTCTCCAATATCTAATTTTGAAAATAAAAATAATTGACTGACAATGTGCTCCAAATCACTAGTTTTATTCTTTATTGTATCCAAATAACGCTTTTGAGTTTCCGGAGTAGATGCCACTCCTGTTTCTAACCCTTCCACATAGGCTTTAATTGATGTTAATGGAGTTCGTAAATCATGTGAAATTCCAGCAATCAACTCTTTGCGGTTGGCTTCATCCTTTTGTCTCACCTTTACAGAATCTAAAAGCCGCTGAGCCATTTCATTAAAATCAGAACATATTTCTTGAAATTCATCTTTTTCATTATAGTCTATATGATAATCCAAATTACCATCTCGAATTTGGTGTACTCCATATACTAAAGTTTCTAATGGAGTAATAATACGCTTAAATACAAAACTAGTTAGAAATCTATTTGTTAACAATATAATAGCAATAACGACAAAAAACATTACTACTCCCAAGGTAAATATTATCCTATCGTAAGCCTTGCCGTCTTCCTTATTATGATGTGTAAAATCAGTGTCTTCTATAACTATATTGTATTTACCTACACTCTCTTTATAAACAGCTATATTATCCATAATAAACATATGATTACCATCTTTAGATAAAGCAGTGTTTAAAATAGAAGTGTCTTCAAGAGTTGATGAAGGATATACCAATTCTTGCCCTTCATAAATACTCAATGAAATATTATTGTCTTTATTCTTTTCATTAAATTTGTCTATATCTGTCTTCATCTGATCAAGATTTATATTCTCAGACCACTTGTTTGTAAGCTTATTTATTTTGTCCATAGATTCATAAAAGAATTTTTCATTTGGGTCATGCTCCCCCATTATCTCCATAACTCCAAGAATTGTACCGCCTACCATTATAAGACCTAAAATTGCAGGTATAACAAGCATTAAAAGGTTTGAAATAAACAAACGCTTCTTTATATTCACATAATTCACCTCACTAATTTATTATATCATGAATAACTTGCTTCTTCAGAGCCTCTTTAACTTGTTATTTTCTTACCTGTACCTAATGCAATATTTCTTGATAAGCTTTCATTATAGGCAAAAATATTAGAGCAAACTACAGAAGTGATTTCAACACATTGTTTAATATCCAATAAATAAGATGCTTTGCCTTTCATATAATCTTCTAAAATATTTTCAATTGATTCTTTTATTGAAGCAAGACTTTTGAATTTTTGACCTTTATTGTTTTCCGTCTTAGTGCAATAATTTCTTAGATCATCAAAATTATCTAATAAATATCTTTGTAATCCCCACTCATATTTTATATGATGTTGTATATTGCCTATTGATCCAGATATATGTGCGTTGCAACAAAAATCACATAGGTAATGAATAACTATACCTAGCTGCATTGAATAATAGCCATTAAACCTTTTAACTGATAGAAGTTCTTCTATCTTTTCAATAACGTATTTAAAAGATTTTTGCCTATAATGAGGATGTGTTTTTACATGCCAGCTTTGATCAACCATCACAAGTCCAAAATTAAACATAAACTTGGAAAATCCTTTTGGAACAATCTTTATATTATTATTAAAGACTAATTCTGCTATCTTAACATGAGTTTTTACTTTCATAATTATATTCATTCCTTTCCTAATGCATAAACGCTGTGAAGGCATTTCTTTCACCTTATACATTCTCTTGTCTAATATTAACTATTGATTAGAAAGTATTCATTAAAAAAACAAAACTACATGATATGTAAATAATACTTTTTAATACTCTTGTACTTTCTAAGTAAACTGACACCTTTCTTTATACAGAAATCTTTTGATATTTACTTTCTATTAAAATCATATTTTTATATAATTCTTCTACTTTATTAGCAAAATGTTCAGCAGAGAACTTTTCTGTTGATTTTACAGCCTCAATAGATAAACTCTCTTTCTTTAAATTATTATAAAGAATAGCATCTAAAGCTTTTATAAAATCATCTTGATTATAAAATGCATATCCATTGAAATCATCTTGCAATACACCATCTAAACATCTATCAGCTTTTGCCACAACAGGTACTCCTGAAGCAAGTGCTTCAATATAAGTAAGACCTTGAGTTTCACTTTGTGATGCACTTACAAAAACATCTCCCAATTGATAATATATACCAATATCGTTCCATGGTTTTTCACCTGCAAATACTGTCTTTTTATCAATTCCAAGCTCCTTTGCCTTTTCTTCTAAAATATCTTTTTCTGGACCATCACCAATTAATAGAAATTTAACATCTTCCTTATCTTTTAGATAATATTTCATAGCAATTAAAATTTCTTCAATATTTTTCTCTTTTGCCAATCTGCCAATGTAAAGTAAAACCTTCTCCTTTTCTCTAATTCCTAAATTCTCACGTAAATTTTGTACTTCATCAAAACTGAAGTTAGATTTATAGAATTTGTTAAGTTCTATTCCTGTAGGAATAACAGAAATATCTTGTTTCACATTGTAAGATAAAAGTAATTCCTCCACTTTATTCGTAGGAACAATTACTTTATCTGCTGAATTACAGAAATTTATACTTATTTTTCTTACTGCCATTTTTGCAATTGGGTCAAAAACTCCAAGTTTTCCTAGATAGTGCGTATAATCTTCATATATAGTGTGATACGTATGTAAAAAAGGAATGTTTAACTCTCTAGCCATAGATCTTCCAAAAATCCCAAGGGAAAATTCTGTATGGGTGTGAATCACATCAAGTCCTAATCCTTTTATAATCTTTGATAGACGTGGATTATAGAACATTCCAACACGTCTTGCACTAATAAAAGGAATGCTTGGCACTCTGTATACATTTATTTCTTCACTATCTGCTTTAGGATCTGTTGTAGTAAATACGTACACTTGATGACCTCTCATTTCAAGATTTCTCTTAAGCATTAGCACAGAGGTTGCTACTCCATTGATTTGTGGATAATATGTGTCAGTAAAAAGTCCTATTTTCATTTTTTCCAACTCCCTTTTCTCTCTCTTATATATAACAGTATAGATTTAAAAAGTTAAATAGAGAGAACTCAAAGTTAAACTATTTATAAACTAATGTTAAAATTTTATTATCTAAAGAACAAAATCTCCCTGCGGTCGAGTATAATTCTTATCCACAGCCAGTTCCGCAAGCTATTTCCTATATAATAAAAAAATAACCACCTGCAAATATCTATTTAAGATACTTGCAAGTAGTTATGTATATATCTGGCTGAGGTAATGTATAATTTTTAAAACTTACTCTGATTCTAGATATCATCACCAGTTCACTTCATCCCTCTAATGTTATTTGAACTCATTAGTAATATAAATTTATGATCTATATTGATATAGAATCCTTAAATTAAAGTTATCTACTATAAAAGACTCTTACCATTAGTAGAAATAACTTCTTTGTACCAGTCAAATGATTTCTTTTTATATCTATTTAATGAGCCTGTTCCATCATCATTACGATCTACATATATGTAGCCATAACGCTTTTTAAGTTCTGCTGTTGATGCACTAACTACATCAATACATCCCCATGATGTATACCCCATTAATTCAACACCATCTTCAATTGCTTCTGCAACTTCCAGTAAATGGCTTCTCAAATATTCAATACGATAATCATCTATTACTATTTTGTTTCCATTTCCATCATCAACTAATTCATCTACTGCACCAAGTCCATTTTCTACAATAAATAATGGCAATTCATATCTATCGTATAGTTTATTTAAAGTAAATCTTAATCCCTTAGGATCAATTTGCCAGCCCCACTCTGAAGCTTTAACAAATGGATTTTTGTATCCTCGACTTAGATTTCCTCCAGTTTTTTCTCCTGCATCAGGATTTGTAGTTTCACAATTACTAGAATAATAACTGAAAGAAATAAAATCCACTGTATTCTTTAATATCTCTTCATCCTCTGGTTCCATCTTAATATGAATATCATGTTTTTTAAAGAATCTATTCATATATCTTGGATATTTTCCCCTAGCATGTACATCTGCAAAAAATAAGGTATCTCTATCCTTAATCATTGTTGCAATAACATCATCTGGATTTGGAGTTAAAGGATAAGTAGTAATTCCTAAAATCATACATCCAACCATTGCATTTGGCATAATCTCGTGTCCAATTTTAACTGCCAATGCACTAGCTACTAATTCATGATGAATTGCTTGATATAAATCATTTAAAGTTAATTCTTCCTTTGGAGTTAAAATCCCACCGCTCATAAATGGTGCATGAATCAATGAATTAATTTCATTAAATGTTACCCAATACTTTACTTTATCCTTATATCTTTCGAAAATTGTTCTTACATAGTTTTCATAAAAACCAATTAAACTACGACTCTTCCAGCCATCATATTTTTTAGCTAACTCAAGAGGTGTTTCATAGTGAGAAATTGTTACCAGTGGCTCAATTCCATATTTATGACATTCATCAAATAAATCATCATAAAATTGCAACCCTTTTTCATTCGGAACACTTTCATCACCATTCGGAAAAATTCTTGACCAAGCTATAGAAGTCCTAAATACCTTGAATCCCATTTCCGCAAAAAGCTTAATATCTTCTTTATATCTATGATAAAAATCTATTCCTATTAATTTCATATTATCTTCAGTAGGTTCTTCAGTTCTAGCACCACTTAAACCTTTAGGTAGTACGTCTTGAACGCTAAGTCCCTTTCCATCTTCTAAATATGCACCTTCACATTGATTGGCAGCAACTGCACCACCCCATAAAAAATCATCTGGAAATTCTATATTCATATTATTTTTCTCCTTTATAATAACTATTCTACATTATCTTATTAAATTTATTAATTTATCTTTTTCCTTTATATCTGAATTTTTATTAGTTGCAAAGGAAATCTCACTGTATTCTGATGTATTAGTTATTATTACTGGTGTAATGACATCATATCCTGCATTTTTTATTTCAGCCAAATTAAATTCAACTAATAAATCACCTACCTTAATAGAATCACCTATTTTTACTTTGGAATCAAAGAATTTTCCACCTAATTTTACTGTATCTAGACCTACATGAATTAAAATTTCTGCACCTTCATTTGAAATAATTCCAATAGCATGTTTTGTATCAAATAACGCACTAACTGTTCCATTAACAGGAGAAGTCACTCTACCTTCCTTTGGCATAATAGCAATTCCATTTCCCATCATTTTTTCTGAAAACATTGGATCGTTTACTTCACTTAATGACACTATATTTCCGTTAATTGGAGAGTATATAATACTATCTTGTATCTTATCATCTTTATCTGCAGCTAATTCTGCTAAATTTATATCATCTACTTTAGAATCATCCTTTTTCGCCTCTGGAATATCTTCAAATCCTATGATTAAAGTTGCTAAGAATGAAACTACAAATGCTATAGCTGCACCAATACATGCAAGCATAATATTTCTAAATCCATTTGTTCCAATATATCCTGGTAAAGCTAAAAGTCCTGGTGAACCTGAAGTATATCTTCCAACTCCAGTAAGACCTAAAAATAATCCAGAAATACCTCCACCAATCATAACTGCAATTAATGGACGTTTTAATTTTAATGTAACACCATACATAGCTGGTTCTGTAATACCACAAACTGCAGTAATACCTGCTGATAAAGCTAATTGTTTCAATTCAGTATTCTTTGTTTTAAGTGCTACAGCGAGTGAAGCTCCACCTTGTGCAATATTAGATCCAAGCATACCAGGTCCTACAACTGTATCAAAACCAGCTGTTGCTAAATTATTAATACCAATAGGAATTAATCCATAATGCATACCTGTCATTACAAGTAATGGAGAGAATGTTCCCACAATAAGTGGCACTAACCAACTAGCATATGTATTTAAAAATGCAATAGCAGCTGAAATTCCATTACCACAAATTATTCCAAGTGGCCCTAATACAACTAATGTAACTAAACCAGTGATCAATAATGTTAAGAGTGGCTTTGTAAAAAATTTAATAGGTTTAGGTGAAACTTTATCTGCAATTGGTTCAACGAATGACATAAACCAAACCCCTAAAATAATTGGGATAACAGACGATGAATAACTTGCTAAAGTTATTGGCAATCCTAAAAAGTAAATTCCTTCTCCACTTTTTTTCGCTGCAGTAACCATATTCGTAAAATTAGGATGTAAAATAACTGCAGCTATCGACATTGCCATATAAGCATTACATTTAAATTTCTTTGCTGCTGAATTAGCAATTAAGAATGGTAAAAAGTAAAATGCCGCATCTGCCATGAAATTCAAAACAGAATATACTTGTGAGTTAGCTCCAATTACTTTGAAAGTAACTAATAATGCCATAACAGCTTTTAACATACCAGCACCTGTAATAGCTGGTATAATTGGTGTGAAAATACCTGCGATTGTATCAAGTACTTTTACTACAGGTCCCTTATCATCTTTAACTTCACTTGATGAATCATTATCAAAATTAGATATTTTATTTATTTCCGAATATACATTTGCAACATCACTTCCAATAATTACTTGATATTGGCCTCCTTTATTTACAACACCCATAACTCCCTTTGTATTTTTTAATATATCAGTAGCAGCTTTGCTATCATCTTTAAGATTAAATCTCAGCCTTGTGGCACAATGAGTTAATGCAGAAACGTTTTCCACACCACCAACATTTTTTATAATATCTTTGGATAATTCTTTATAATCCATAGTATTTTTTCCCTCCGTTAATTTATTTTTTCTTGACAACCTTTACAACTTAATTATATTGATTTATTATTTATCTATCAATACTATATTTAATATGATGACCATAGATTTCATCTATGAATAAGGAGGCAATCTAATATTATGTTAGAAATACGATTATTAAACTATTTTCTAGTCCTTGCTGAGGAACTTCATTACACAAAAGCTGCAGAACGCCTCAATATTTCGCAACCTACATTAAGCAACCAAATTAAAATTTTAGAAAGCATGCTAAGTGTAAAACTTTTTGATTATGTTCAAAAAAGAACAATTTTAACAGAGCCAGGCAAAATTTTAAAACAGCATGTATATAAGATCTTCTTTGACCTTGAACAAGCAGAGGCTGATATTAAAAACTATACTGGAAAATCAAGAGAACAAATTCGTATAGGTGCTTCTGGCTCTCACTTGCTTTTAGTTCCCTGCTCAAGATTTAATAATATTCATAATAATATTTTAATTACAATGGAAGAACATACTAGTAATACAATAGTTGAAAATGTTAAAAATGGTAAGCTTGATTTAGGATTGATTTACTATGCTACGGAAGATTCTGCTATACACTCTGAACTACTAAATATTGAATCATATCTTGCAGTTGTACCATTAAGTTCTAAATTAGAAAAATATTCATCTGTTTCATTACAAGATTTGACAACAGAAAATATTGTGCTATTACCTCAAACTTCTAATTCAAGAATAAATATTGATAAATCTTTTAGCATGATTAACCATATTTGTAAACCAAGAATACAAGCAACGAACTTAGATTCTTGTATCAGATTAATAGAACATTCAGATAACATTACTATTTTACCAAACTCTTATATAAAATCTGTAAATCAAATTAGCTTTAAAGCAATTCCTATTTCTGATTATCCGCCTAAGCAAACTGTTAATTTAATATATAGAAAAGATTTATTTTTAGATGATACTTTGAAATCATTTCTGGATATTATTAAGGATTTTCATCAAAATAATTAGTGCCTTAAATCATGTACTTCCTATTATTCTAACCAAAACAAAAGTGTAGCCATAACATTATGACTACACTCAAAAAAATATATATATCTCTATACAGTTTCTACCTTCATAGCTCTCATTGCATTTAATACTGCAATTAGTGCTACTCCAACATCACCAAATACTGCTTCCCACATAGTTCCAAGACCAAAAGCTACAAGAACTAATATTATAAGCTTAACTCCTAAAGCAAAAACTATATTTTGCATTACTATAGTTCTTGTTTTCTTTGCTATTTTTATAGCTGAAACAATTTTTAAAGGTTCATCTGTCATTATAACTACATCGGCAGCTTCTATTGCAGCATCTGAACCTACACCACCCATCGCTATTCCTATATCAGCTCTAGCTAAAACTGGAGCATCGTTTATTCCATCTCCTACAAATACTATTTTACCTTTAGCTGATTTTTCTTTATATAGTAACTCTAGTTTTTCAACTTTTTGATCTGGTAATAATTCAGCATATACTTCATCTAACCCTAATTCCTTAGCAATTTTAGCTCCAACTGTTTTATTATCACCTGTTAGCATTACTGTTTTCTTAACGCCAATAGCTTTTAAAGCTTTTATTGCTTTTTCCGAATCATCTTTTACCTCATCAGAGATAACTATATATCCTGCATATTTTTTATCTACAGCAACATGAACTACAGTGCCTATAGTTTCTACTTCATTATAAGAAATATTTTCTTTGCTCATTAATTTGTAGTTACCAACTAGGACCTCTTTTCCTTCAACAGAAACCTTAACACCATGACCTGATATCTCTTCATGATTCTTTACTTTATCTGTAGCTATTTCCTTTCCATAAGCCTTCAATATAGACGTTGCTATTGGATGATTAGAATAATTTTCTGCGAAAGCAGCATAAGCTATAAGTTCATCTTTTGAAATATTATTTTCAGGTTTTATTTCAGTAACTTTAAATATACCTTTTGTAAGTGTTCCAGTTTTATCAAACACAACAATTTCAACATTATTTAATGCTTCAAGATAATTTCCGCCCTTAACTAATATTCCATTCTTTGATGCTCCACCTATTCCTCCAAAGAAACCAAGAGGGATAGATACAACTAAAGCACAAGGACAAGATACTACTAAGAATGCTAATGCTCTATAAATCCAATCAGAAAATATTGCTCCTTCTATAACAAATGGTGGTATTATTGCTAATGCTAATGCTGAAAAAACAACAGCAGGTGTATAGTATCTAGCAAACTTTGTTATGAAATTTTCTGTTGGAGCTTTTTTACTGCTTGCATTTTGAACTAAATCTAATATTTTTGCAACTGTAGAATCTCCAAACTCTTTCTCTACTTTTATTGTTAAAAGTCCATTTTTATTAATAACTCCACTTAAAATATTATCTCCTGATCCTACTTCTCTAGGAATCGATTCACCAGTTAATGCAGAAGTATCAACCATAGAATTTCCTTCAATTATTATTCCATCTAGTGGAACTTTCTCACCTGGTTTTACTATTATTATATCTCCTATTTTAACTTCTTCTGGATCTACTTTTTTAATATCATCACTTACTTTTAAGTTAGCAAAGTCTGGTCTAATATCCATAAGAGCTGAAATAGACTTTCTTGAACGATTAACCGCAAAGTCTTGAAACAGCTCTCCTATTTGATAAAAAAGCATAACTGCTACTCCTTCTGGATATTCTCCTATAGCAAAAGCACCAATAGTTGCTATACTCATTAGGAAATTTTCATCAAATACTTGACCTCTCCTTATATTTCTTAAAGCACCTAATACTACTTCTCCACCTACAAGTACATAACTTGCTAAATATAACAATAATTCTACTGAATTAGGAAATTTCATAGCAGTTGCTATAAAAAATATTATTGCACCAATAGCCAATCTAATAATTTCACTCTTGTTACCTTCCTCTTCAGCTTCTTCATTTTTACTTTTTAATGATTTATATTTACTATCAATTACAACTACATTAACATCTGGTTCAATTCTTTTAACTATTCCCTTAACATTATCAATAATAGTGTTTTGCTTTGATGAATCATCTATTTCAATAATAAGCTTTGCTCCTATAAAATCTACTACTGCAGAATTTACACCCTCAATATTATTTGATTCTCTTTCAATTTTCCCTGCGCAGTTAGCACAGCATAACCCTTCAAGCAGAATCTCTTTTCTTAAAGATTTTTCAATTACTTTTTCTTTAATCTTAACATGAGATTCAATATTGGTTACAATATTGGTTACTATTCCTATTAACTCTTCTACTTTGCTAGATTCTTTTATTTCTAGTGTTAAAGTTTTAGTTAAAAAATTTACATTGGCGGAATTAACTTCATCTAACTGATTTATTTTTTGCTCCATTTTAGCTGCACAATTTGCACATCCAAGTCCTTCTAATATAAATTCTTTTTTTATTTTTTCCATGTCATTTTTATTTGATAGTTTAGTCTTAGCAGGATCATTAACTATTTTTATATTACTTTCCATAATTCTTTCCCCCAATCTAAAAGTTACTTTTTCTCAGAAATATGAACTAGGCCTTGATCAAAAATACTTTTTACATGTTCATCATCTAGTGAATAATAAACTACTTTACCTTGCCTTTTGTATTTTACTAGTCTAGCTTGTTTCAAAACTCGTAACTGATGTGAAATAGCTGATTGAGTCATTCCAAGTAGTGCTGCTATATCACAAACACACATTTCAGCTTCAAATAATGCACATAATACTTTTATTCTTGTTGAATCTCCAAGTACTTTAAATAAATCAGCTAAATCATAAAGAGTTTCCTCTTCTGGTATACATGCCTTAACTTTATTAACTATATCTTCATGAATTATAGTACAATTACAAATTTCAATATTATTGTTTTCCAATCTTATCACCTCTTCGTCCGAACATATGAATACTTGTTCATATATTCATTATATGCAATACTACTTTATTTTGTCAATATAATTGATAAATTTTCTCTAAATTATTCTAAATCAAAATAACCCACAACAATACTTATATAAATATTGTTGTGGGTTTCCTTTCTAATGCGTATACTTTTGATACAATATCTTTGCCTCAATCCTCATACCATTTCTAAATACTGTAATCATCTACTGCATTTAAACTAATTAATTTATTTCTTTTAAATAATATATTACTGATGTAAAATCTCCGCCATTACCACATAATTCTTTATTCTTTATTGGTATTCCTGCATACATTAATTCATCTCCAAAAAATATTTCATTTATATTATCATTAATATAGTACTTCTTGTTTTTATTTAATCCCTGTAAGTGCAATCTTTTAAAACCATCATTAGCTATATTTAATATTCTATAATACCCAACTAAAGCTTCGCTTCTATCCTCTGATACAACCATCCATGCTGTCGCATCATCTTCAAATGGATTCATTAATCGATAAAAAACTCCTTTTTGTATTAATTCTCTTTTATCTTTTATAAACTCCACTTGTTTCTTAACTTTTTCTTTTTCTTCATCACATAAAGAATTTAAATCCAATTCATATCCAAAAGCTCCAAAGTATGCTACATTAGCTCTCGTTTCAATTGGAGTTGTCCTAAACACTTGTTGGTTAGGCACTTCAGATACATGCGCACCCATACAGCTTATAGGATAAACATATGATGTTCCATATTGAATTTTCATACGTTCAACTCCATCTGTATTATCACTAGTCCATCCTTGAGGTGCATAATAAAGCATTCCTGGATCAAACCGTGCCCCTCCACTTGAACATGATTCAAATAAAATATGTGGAAATTCAGTAGTTAGTTTTTCATATAATCCATAAACACCCAAAATATATTCATGCATTACTCTCCCTTGATTTTCTGCACTTTGCACTACACTATAACATTCTGTCATATATCTGTTCATATCCCATTTCACGTATGAAATCGAAGATTCGCGTAATGTTTTTGACATAAGTTTATAAATATAATCAACTACTTCTTTTCTTGAAAAATCTAATGTATATTGATTTCTGCAATGAGATGCTTTTCTGTTTGGCGTATGAATAATCCAATCTGGATGAGCTCTATACAAATCACTATCCTTATTTACCATTTCTGGCTCAAACCAAAGTCCAAATTTCATTCCTAAATCTTCTATTTTTTTAGCAAGTCCAATAATTCCATGTGGTAATTTATCAGTATTTGCTTGCCAATCACCAAGACCTGCTTTATCATTATTACGTTTGCCAAACCAACCATCATCTAATACAAATAATTCAATTCCAAAATCCTTTGCAGTTTTTGCAATATTAATAATTATTTCTTCATTAAAATTAAAAGTGGTAGCCTCCCAATTATTTATGAGTATTGGACGAACTTTATCTCTCCAATACCCCCTTGCGAGTCTTGTTCTATATAATTTATGATAAGCTTGACTCATTCCATTTAGTCCTTTATCTGAATAAGCCATTATAACTTCTGGTGTTTGAAAATATTCATTTTGTTGCAATATCCATTCAAACATATTAGGGTGTATTCCCATCATGATCCTTGTTGTATTATGAGTATCAACAAGAACTTCCCCTAAAAAATTTCCGCTATAAACAAAACTAAAGCCATAAACTTCCCCTTCAAATTCTGTTGTATTAGGTCTTTTTAATGCTATAAATGGATTATGTTCTGCACTGCTGGCGCCTCTTAAACTATAAATAGATTGTACTCCCTGCTCAAGCTTTTTTGACTTTATGTTCCTCTCTCTGCACCATGCACCTGCTAAATGAACCATCTCATAATCATAATCTGAAAAATCAATACTACAACTCATGGCTTTTGTTAATGTTATTCTATCATTGCCTTCATAAATAAACTTTGAATTCCTTGTTATTATCGGAAAGTCTTCATAAATTGTATAACTTAATATTAATCTTGTTTCTATAAGAGAATCATATAAAATTATTTCTAAGGTTTGAGCTTCCTTTTCATTTTCTACATATGTTGCTGGCAAACCTTCCAATTTCTTTTTTCCTTTAAAAATATTATAATATTGAAACTGAAAATCTGTTATTTTGCTTCCATTGCTTTGTTTTATTTCGAAAGCAGGATATCTAAAATCAGTTGTTCCATATGAGGGATACTCTTGTCTTGTATGTTGAAGCGAAAAATTAGTGTCTCCTTCAAATACATATGCTGCTAAAGAACGAGTAGCTCCTTCAAAAAGATATGAAAAAGAATTTTTATGATGAATTCTTTTTCCATAATATAAATTTCCCAGTTGATTGTTATCTAATACTTTTATAATATAACTTATATCATTATTATATAAATGAAATTCTCTAGATTCTTCGCTGTATTTAATTGCCATAACTTTCTTTCCCTCCTTTTAGAGTTATGCTTACTATATTTATTGCTTAAAGTTTTCCTCCTGATGTTGCAATACCTTCAATAAATTGTTTTTGGAATACAATATAAATTGCAAGCATTGGCCAAATTGCAAGTACTGAAGCTGCCATAAGCTGAGGATAATTAACTGAATATGCACTTTGAATTTTTGCAAGTGCTGATGATAAAGTTGCAGCCTCTGCATTTGAGTTAACAATTAATGGCCACATTAAATCTTTGAAGGCAAATAATGCTGTAAATATACCAAGAGCTACTAAACCTGACTTTGTAAGCGGAAGCATTATTTTCAGGAAAGTTTGTCCTATATTACATCCGTCAAGCGTTGCTGATTCTTCTAATTCCTTTGGAAGCCCCATAAAGAATTGCCTTAATAGAAATGTACCAAATGCACTAACTAAGCCTGGAAATAGTAATGCAAAGATTGAATTTCTCATTCCAATTGCATCTACCATTAAATATTGTGGAATTATAAAAAGTTGTACTGGAACCATCATTTGAAATAATACTAATCCAAATAACAAATCTCTTCCAGGAAATTTTAATCTTGCAAATGCATAAGCTGCCATAGCACTAAAAGCCACAGAGCAAAATATTCTTAAACTCATCATTGCAAATGTATTAAAATATAGCATAATAAAATTATTTTGCTTTATTGCTTGTGCATAATTTTCAAATTTCCACTCTGATGGAAGAATAATAAAGGGATTCATTGATGTAGATTCTGACACAGTTTTAAATGATGTGAATACCATCCATACAAATGGTAAAATCATAATAACAACGCCTAATACTAAAAATAAATGTATACTTAATTTTGATATATTGTTCTTTTTATTCATACTTTTCATAATAATATTTCTCCTTTCTACATGTAGTTTACCCATTTCTTTTGAGCTTTCATTTGAATCACTGTTATTATCATAATAATAGCAAGAAGTAACATTACTATTGCTGAGCCATAGCCCTTATCTGAATATTTAAAGGAACTATTATAAAATAAATAAACTAATGAGACTGTTTTATCATAAGACGGACTAGTTACATCAATCATCATATAAATAACATCAAATACCTGCATCGCCTGAATTATGCTTGTTACCATAACAAAAAATAATGTTGGTGATACTAAAGGTATTGTTATATTGAAAAATTGTTTAACTGGCGACGCACCATCAATATTTGATGCCTCATAGTAATCTTTAGGGATTTCTTGCAGACCTGCAATAAGTAATACCATACTATATCCAACTGTACTCCAAATTCCTATTATTGCTACAGAATATAATGCAACTTTAGGATTATCTATCCAGTTAACTGCGTTAATACCAATTTTTGATAACATATAATTAATAAGACCAAACTGATTATTATAAAGCCATTTCCAAACCATTGTTATTGCTGCTGGAGCTGCAATCATTGGAATAAAATAAATCGTTCTATATACCCCTTTACCTTTTATTTTAGAATTAAGTAATACTGCTAAAATCATAGCTATAATAACCGTAACTGGTACAACAATTATTGTATATTTTAATGTGTTTCCTACTGCATGCCATACTTGTATATCTGTAAACATCTTTTTATAATTAGAAAATCCTACAAATATATTTCCTTTTCCAAAATCTCCACTTTTAAAGAAGCTTAAATACAATGTTTGAAGAATTGGAATAATATTCAAAACTATAAGTCCAATAATAGTAGGCGCAATTAAAGCATATGCCCATTTCCATTCATTTATAGTTTTTTTAGATGGATTTCTTCTAGTTAGTGTTATATCTTTTGCCATAATTTCATCTCCTATACGGTATTTTTAAAATTACGGCAACATATAGTTTGTTGCCGCAATAATACTTATATATTTTACTTTTCTTGCTTCAAAACTTCATTCATCATTTTTGCTGTTTCTTTACATGCATCTTCAACGGGTTTTTCTCCAGTAAATGAACCTTTCAATAATTCATAAGCTTTATCTTCCCATTTAGCAGTAGTATTTGAATATGGTCTTATTTGTGCATATTTAACCATATCAATAAAGCATTTTATATTAAATGTTTTATTAGAAGCTACCCATGCATCAGCTGTACCATTGTATGCTGAAATTGCTACTCCAAGTTCAGCTTGTTTAGTTTGTCCTTCTTTTGAGCTTAAGTATTGAACCCATTTCCAAGCTTCTTCTGGATGTTTTGTCTTAGCTGAAATCGCATTTCCAAGTCCATTAAAAATAGTAGCTCTCTTTCCATCATTTGCTGAAGGTAATACAGCAACATTAAAGTTTTTAGCCATATAATCATTTGATGCAAACCCGCTTAAATTCCATGAACCAAATAATCCCATTGCACATAATCCATTTTGCATTGCTTGTGCGCGTGCAGCATCATCAAAAATCTTAGGTGATAAACCATCACTCACAAATTTTGTATAATATTTCATCGCTTCTATTGTCTTAGGGTTATCATATCCTGATTCTTTTTTATCAGTTATAATTGTTCCACCATTTTGGTATACGAAATTATAATATCCTTCTTGATTATGCAGTGGTGCTAAGAAACCATATTGCTTTCCATCACCAGTTGTTAATTTTTTTGTTGCATCATATAATTTATCCCAAGTCCATGTTTCATCTGGATATGAAAGTCCTGCTTTATCAAACATTGTTTTATTATACCAAAGACCTATTGTATCGTAATCTTTTGGAACCGCATATTGTTTATTATTTTGATTGTATATTTTTACTAATCCTTCTGGATAATTTGATAATTTTACTTCATTACTCTTATTAATCTTATCTGTCAAATCCATAAGCATGTTATTAGATGCATATTTATAAATTTCATTTGAATGCATCCAGAAAGTATCTGGAAGAGATCCACCTGTTCCTGCTGCTTCTAGCATTGTCCAATAATCAGCCCACCCTACAACTTGTAAATCAATTTTTATACCAGTGTTTTTCGATTCAAATTCATCTGCCATCTTTCTAATACCCTTTTCTTGATTTGAGTCCCAAAGAGCATAAGTAATGTGTACGTCCCCACCTTTACTGTCTTTTGAATTTGAAGTTGGTGTAGAATTACTTCCACATCCAATTAATCCTGTAATTGCTATTAAACTAGCTAATAATACCGAAACAAACCTCTTTTTCATAAATATTCCTCCCTTTACTTTTAATTTATTCAGTTAAATAAATTAGTGACTAAATTCGAAAACCACATATCCTTATGCAAGAATAATCATATATTTTTAATTATTACAATTTTCGAGAAAAGCTTTTCACAAGTGGCTAAAAACACTATAATATCGCATTTTCATATTATTAAGTCTCGAAAAGACATCTCATAATAATACTTAAAAAATAATTTCATTACGCTTTCAGGATACTTTATTATAAGGATTTTATTTCCTCCATGAATAAATTCTAACATTTAAGTGTCAAATAATACATAGAATTAGAATGTTAATAATATATACTTTTGCTATATTATATAATTATTGTACAACACGAGTCGCAAAAGTATATATTTTATGCTATACTAAATTTATTAAGCCCAATATAAACAATTACTCAAGGATTAATAAAGAAAAGGAGCTACATTTTATGCCTGATTTTAAGAGTTATATCTTTAATAATATTAATTATGTAGATATTATTTTATATCAATTTGGAAGTGAACGTTGTGATCCATTTCATTCTTTCGGACCTAGCGTTAAAAACCATTATCTTTTTCACTATATATTATCAGGAAAAGGAAAGCTTTACTCCATAAATGATAAAACAAATGAAACTTCAATTTATACAATTAAAGAAGGGGAAGGATTTCTTATAACTCCAGATGTTATAAATACCTATGAAGCTGATAAAGATGATCCTTGGAATTATATATGGGTAGAATTTGAAGGTTTGAAGGCTCAAAGGTATTTAGAAGAAATAGGTCTTTCAAGCAAAAATCCTATATTTATTCCTAAAGACTATAATATTGAAAATTCTATTAAAGATAACTTATTGTATTTGATAGACAATCCATCTGCTGCTGATCCTGCTATTTTAGGTCATCTATATTTATTCTTTTATTCTCTTTTGGAAAATTCCAGCTACAATACTGAAACAAAAGCTGGTAATCTTCAGGAATTTTATGTTAGAGAAGCTATTAATTATATTGAAAAGAATTATAATAAAAATATATCGGTTGAAAATATTGCAAAGTGGTGCAATTTAGATAGAAGTTACTTTGGAAAAATATTTAAAAATTCAATGAACACTACTCCTCAAGAATTTTTGATAAAGTATAGGCTATCAAAGGCATGTGAAATTCTTAAAAGTGAAGATATTTCAATTAAAGATATATCTGAACTTACAGGATATCCAAACCAATTTTATTTTTCTAGAGCCTTTAAAGAAGTTTATCATATGTCTCCTAGAGAATGGCGTAATCAAAACAAACTTAAATTATAACTGAATACATTTTATCTTTAGTTTTGTACTTTTGATTTAAATTTTTAGCTAGCATTTTAAATCCTAAAAAAACAATGGAAGATCCTTTAATTTAAGGACCTTCCATTGTTTTAATCTTATATTTGAAACGACTCACATGTAATACCTATCCACTTGGTCGAAAATTATAAAGAATTCTGCTAAAATGTGCATACTAATTAAGAATTGAATACTTCTATTTGTCATATGGTCTTTTAATATCCTTATTTTCTAAAATATTCTGTTCTCTGAATAGACTTGAGACTGCTTCATCATAATCGTTTAATCTTTCTGATTTCCTAATTTTTTTTGCATACTTTGCATTCTCAGAAAACATCGGCATCATATAAAACCATAATTCTTTCATTTTAAATAAAACATTCCTATCTCCAAAAAGTATTCCTTTATAATCTTCATAAATTTTATCATGAAATTCTTTTAATAATTTTTTTTCGAGCTTAATATTATTTTCAATATCACTAATCAGTCCTGGATTTGTTAATAATCCCCTACCAAGCATTAAAGTTTCTACACTATTGAAATCATCAGAAAACTCCTTGTAATCTTCCACTGAAAAAATGTTACCATTATAACAAACAGGATTTTTACTTAAACTTAAGGCATCCTCAAAAATCTTCAGATTAGGCTTATTATTATAAAAATCTTTTTGAGTCCTAGGATGAATGATAAGCTCTTCTATAGGATATTTGTTAAATATTTCAATTAAATGATAAAATTCTTCTGGCTCATCTTTTCCTATTCTAGTTTTTACTGAGATTTTTGTTTTAGCTTCAGAAAAAACTTCTTCAAAAAACAAATCTAGTTCTTCTGTTTTTGCAAGAAATCCTGATCCTTTATTTTTTGAAACTACAGTTCCAGATGGACATCCTAAATTTAAATTAATCTCATTATATCCAAGTTGCTTTATTTTATTTGAAGTGTGTATAAAATCTTTTGCATTATTTGTTAGTAATTGTGGAA
>Ga0302173_10000283_pt1 | contig 27499 bp, 25 predicted proteins | sample I_Fen_N3_1_FD_198785 | JGI IMG/M metagenome (GOLD analysis project Ga0302173, IMG submission 198785) | Peat permafrost microbial communities from Stordalen Mire near Abisko, Sweden - I_Fen_N3_1 | ecosystem: Environmental > Terrestrial > Soil > Wetlands > Permafrost | place: Sweden: Abisko... | reverse complement strand
ATTAAAAAACAGAATCAGGCTCCAAAAAGACAAAAAGCTGCAGACGAAATCCGTTTGAACAAATACATCTCTAATTCTGGTGTTTGTTCGCGTCGTGATGCTGATATATACATTCAGTCTGGAAACGTTAAAGTTAATGGCGTTCCGGTAACTGAAATGGGTTATTTAGTAAAAATTAATGATGTTATTAACTTTGACGGTGTTACTTTGACTCCTGAAAAGAAAGAATACATCTTATTGAACAAACCTAAAAACTTTACTACTGCTCTTGACGAAGGTCAGGAATTTCGTAACGTTCTAGAACTTGTTCGTGGTTCTACAACTGCAAAAATTGGTCCGATTGGAAGAATGGACAAAAATACAACTGGTTTATTGTTGTTTACTAATGATACTGATATGATTCGTAAATTTACTTTACCAAATCAGAAGTCATCAAAAATCTACCAGGTTTCTTTGGATAAAAACTTAAAATTTGAGGATTTAGAGAAAATTAGCAAAGGTTTGGTTCTTGACGGACACAGAGTATTTGTTGAAGAAATAAGCTATATTGAAAAGGAAGCAAAAAGTGAAGTAGGTCTTAAATTACGTTCATCGAATGTAAAAGTAGTTCGTGCTATTTTTGAACACTTTGATTATGATGTATTACGTATCGATCGTGTATCGTTTGCTGGTTTGACTAAAAAGAATTTACCAAGAGGTAACTGGCGTTTTTTAACTGATCAAGAAATTATCAATTTGAAAAACGTTTAAGAAACGATTCAAAATTGGTTTACATATAAATCCTGTTTTACTTTTGTAAGATGGGATTTTTTATTTTAGAAAGTAAAAAAGTTATGACCGAAAAGTGTAAAAATTGATCTTCCTATCGATTGGTTTTTTTCTTCAACTGTTTCATAACACGAAAATCCAAGCATGATTTTGATTCCGGGCGGAATACTATTCAAAATATCTCTTTTTTGATCTTCCAAAAGTAATTTTAAACTTTCTAGTAATTGGCTGTTATTCTTAAGGTAAGAGACGACTAATAAAGCTGAAAAATTGAGAATCTCTCTGGCAGTTTCACTTTTAATTCCAACTTCATTGGAAATCATTTCAGAAATTCTGCCCTTTTTACTTGTAAAAATCTCTTTAAGTATAGAGTTTCCTTCTATTCGGTAGCAATCATCTACTGACAAAATTCGTCCCGCTGTAAAATCGACTTCCTTATAAAAGGTTGAATCGTCTTCTAACAACGAAACAATCTGTTTGTAAAAATCTGATTCCTCGGCCCTATTATATAAACCCATTAAAACTGTACCTATCGAAACATCAATTCCCTTTATTAAAAGTGCATCATTTTCAAAATAAAACTTGTTTAATTTTGAAACAACATTAGAAGAAATAAAACGTCTAAGTTCAATTTGTAGGTTTGGGGTCATACTTAAATTATTTAAAAATTATTTAAATCCATTCAAAATAGCCGATAAAGTGAGGCTTTTTACCGTTTATTGGGATAAAAATATAAAATATTTTAACATTTCCAAAAAATAAGTTAAATAGTGAATTGTAAAATTAACAATTGTTAAAGGTCAAAATCTCAAACCACCAGTAAACATAACATCTTCGTTATCAAAACAAATGAAAAACATTTTCAAAAAAAATAAGGAAATTTTAAGGAAATTTAAAAAAATAGGAAAATACTCAAATATAATTACTTAAATCAAAACAATCCAGCACGGTTTTGCCAAACAATGCTAACAAAAATACCTAAGTAAATAATACAGAATAGAAAATTCACAAAACTTGAAGCTATAAAACCAAGTAAAGAACCTGTAGCTGCTTTTAGTGCACGTTGATGATTTTTAGAATCATAAATTAACTCGCCTACAAATGCGCCTACAAAAGGGCCAATAATAACTCCAAAAGGTATAGGAGCCAAAATACCAATTATTAAACCAATGTTAGTTCCCCAAATTCCGTAAGAGCTGCCACCAAATTTTTTGGTTCCTTTGGCAGGAATCACATAATCCAGAATTGTAATAACAATGGTTAGTAAAAGTGTGATGCCTAAAACCCAATAATTGTTCTCGACTGCTTTTGTTAAATACAGTAATAGTAAACCAACCCAACAACTAGACAATCCAGGCAAAACAGGTAGAAAACTACCAAAAATACCAACAATCATACATATAAAACCAAGTAGTAACAATAGTGAATCCATATTTTTTTGTAATTTTGTACCTACAAACTTATTAATAAAACCAATCAATGCGTCAGTTTTTGCAATTCATATTATGCTTCTCATTGATTGTTATAATGAATAGCAATTTAAATGCCCAAACTAAAAAACTTTCGGTAAACGATCTATTGGTTCAGGACAGCATTTATAAAAGTACTAAGAAAAAGGTATTAAATTTTTCCCTGAAAGACTTCGACAATCTTTTTTTTGAATATTTCAATCGTAAAAACGATCCCAATAAAGTCCTGAGCAAAATTGAGTTTTATAATTACACGGTTCAAATTGCCACTTTTTCTGACAGACTATCTTCTTTATATCCTGATCAAAAGCAAGTTGCAGCACAAAATAAAGAAAAATGGCTCTCAGAAAGCTATGAAGATTATTTAGAATACAAAGCTTCTCAAAAAAAATAATTGTATTTTTGTACTCTAATTTGTACACTCAATTCAACATCAAAATCTTGAAGCAGTTTTTCCTTCTTTTAATTATCCTATTTTTCAATTCTTGTCAATATTTTGAGAAGGAGGTACCGTCTGAAAAAGAGTTACTACAAAAAGAATTAAAATCGATTAACTGGAAACAAGTCGATGAATATCCATCAGTATCTAATTGCGAAAAAATAGCGGATAAAAAGCTTCGTAAACAATGTTTTTTTGAAGTAATGTCTCAGCTTATTCAGCAAAAATTAGATATTGACACACTTTCTATCATGTATCCGGAATTAGATACAATCGAAGTAAAAGTTACCGTGTTTCCAAATGCTACGATGAAATTTGAGCCACAATTTCCTAAGGATTCTGTTGCTTATGACACCATCAAAATTGATAGCATTTTGCACGCTCGTTTAGTTGATTTCCCTAAGATAAACCCAGCCATTAAACGAGGGATTCCAGTAAAAACTCAGTTTATCCTACCAGTTATTCTTAAAGCCAAAACTAATAAATAGATACTTAATAGTGTAAGTACTATTTAAATCAGGAGCTTTTTCCTGCTATGCGCTTGTATCTTTCTCTGGCTAAAGAAGCCAGCAAAAGGATACCGCTACTATCAGGGCTAGAGCTTTCGTTTTTATTAAAAATAAGGTCATTTTAAAATCTAACTTTTAAACCTGCGTTCTTTCCACTCATAAGAACCAAACAAACTATACAAAGCTACTGCCGAACTGAAAAAAGGATATAACAAACTACTTAAAATCAAACTCTTTATTCTATTTTTTGTCAAAAATTGATTTGTGATTTTAAGCAAAATAAAATCGACAACCAACTTGACTGCGAAAATTAAAACTAAAATTTCCCAACGCAAAATCCCAAAAGCAACCAATACAAAACCAATTACAATACTAAGATTTCCAGAGAAAACAATCAAACCTAAAGCCTTTCCAAAACTGCTTTCATAAGAGCCCGTTTTAGCTGCCCAACGTACTCTTTGATGAAACAATGATTTCCAGTTTTCTGTTGGTTTTGTGATAACAATAGCTTCGTTTGCTTTTAAATAATGGACTTCGTTTGGAAATAATCTAGCCGCTTTTTGCAATAAAAAAACATCATCACCACTCGCAATTTTATCGTTTCCGTCAAATCCTTTAAGTATTTCAAACAATGATTTTGTGTATGCAAAATTCGCTCCGTTGCACATAAAAGCTTTTTTAAGTCCAAAGCTTCCTATTGTAGCACCTTGCAAACTTGTCAAATCTAATTGCTGAAAATGATCTAAAAAAGAGTTTTCACATTGATATGTAACCGCTCCGGCCAACATCGAAATATTATGTTCTTGAATATAATTATCAAATGTTAGAAGCCAATTTTCAGGCACTACACAATCTGCATCTGTTGTAATTACCCAATTGCTTTTTACGTATTGCATTGCTGTAGAAATAGCATCTTTTTTAGGAGAATTTGAAACACGAATATTATCAACGACTGAAATTTGAAACTTAAAACCTGAAACTTGAAACTTTTCATGAGAACTATCATCAACCAAAATCACTTCAAATAAATTGGTAGAATAATTTAAATTAGAAAAGCTTTCTAAAAGGTTAGGTAAATTCTCGGCTTCATTCCTAAACGGAACTATAATTGTAAAAGTGGTTTGCGGCTTTAAAGCTGTTTTCTGATAGCTTTTTACTTTAAAAAAGCCATAAACAAGCAAAACAATACTTACTGCATAAATGATCAATATGAGAAGCATAACAAAAATCATTCTGCCACTTTAGTTTTAAAATTCAACACAAAATAGCTTCCTAAAACAACTGGCAGAACCACATTTAAAAACCACATTAGTGTACTGATAAAAACTACAATCCATTCGTTTACACCCAGAATTCCAAAGAAATAGATAGCAACACTTCCTTTTACTGCAAAATCCAAAAACTGAAATGTTGGCAATGACGATGCTAAAAAATAAACAGATGCAATGGTTGCCATTAAAATAAAGTATGGCAAATCAACATCAAAAGCCAGAAACAAAAAGTAATATTGATGCGAAAAAACCAAATAACGCAAAATTCCAAAAAGAATATTTTTTCGATGAACAGATTTTGGAATCTCATTAATCTTATGTACTAACTTTTCAATCGAATATCCTTTTATTTTGATTTTTTTTAGAGAGAATAAAACAATCAAAACCATAACAAATCCACCAAATAAAATCGCAACAGTTTTAGTCGTAATCACATTATAATTGGCATTGAAATACATTAATCCAAAGATTCCAAAAATGATTGTCAGAACCATTTGAATTCCGTTACAAATCAGGTTTAAGAAAACCACTTTTTTAGCCTCAGATTTCGGGTAGAACAATGCTTTTCCTGCATACTCTCCTACTCCATTTGGTGTAAAGATTCCGGCGGTTAATGCTGCCAGAACTTGTTTTGTAGCTTCTAAAACCGAAATTTCATGAATAACTTTTGCCAAATTCTGCCATTTCAGAATCTCGAAATAACGATTTAAAACACTCAATAGCAATATAAATCCAATTCCAAGAACTGATTGATTTTTGCGAAACAATGTGATAAACTTTTGCCAATCGAGTTTGTCATTGTTCGCCAATTGATCATAAATAAAATAAAATGCGCCACCTACAATCAAAAGTTTGACTAGAAGAACTAGGAATTGTTTAGCTTTGTGAGGAATTGAAATCATGCCGCAAAAGTAATCAATTTGGAAATGAATAATATTCGTTTTCTTAAGATTAAAATCATTCAATATGCATAGCAAAATATGATAAAATTATTCATTAAAACATTCCTGATATCATTCCTAATCTATTCTTGTAATAAAGTTGATTCTAAAAATCAACCTGTAACATACATTAGAATCATGGGAGAAAATTCTTGGGGATTTAATGATGAAAAAGGAAATTCTATTATCCCTTTAGGAAAATATAAATTTCTAAATCCTATTGATGAGAAAGGAATGATATTAGCTGAATTAGGTAATAAGCATGGTTATATTGATATTAATCAAAAAATCATAGTTCCTTTCGAATATGATGACATTGATCTCTTCAACCACGAATTGGCTTCAGTCAAAAAAAATGGTAAGTATGGTTTCGTAAATAGAAAAGGAAAAATAGTAATCCCTCTTCAATTTGATAATAATAGCGATTTTACAAAATTTGGATTAGCACTTGTAGAGAAAAATCATAAGTTTGGTTTTATAAATCAAACAGGAAAAGAGATAATTTCAATTCATTATCAAAATGCCAATGAAGCTACATTTGACAGTTTAATTACATTGAACAAAAAAGGAAAATGGGCATTTTTCGATTGTACGGGAAAACAAAAAACAGATTTTATATATGATGAAATTTTTGTAACGAACATTAGTTTAAAAGGAGAAAGTGGAAGTACTTTTTGGAAAAATGGATTGATTTTGGTTAAAAAAAATAATCAAACCGCATATTTAGATAAAAATTTAAAAGAAGTAATTCCTTTTGCAAAATATGATTCAGGAGAAAGATTTAATCAAAATAGAATTGCAATTGTTTCTAAAAATCGCAAATATGGAATCATAAATGAATTTGGAAAAGAAATACTAAAACCAGTATATGATACGCTAGAACATCCCGAAGAAGATTATCATGAATCTGAAATCTTTGAAGGAAAAAACAAAAATTATATCACTTTACTGGACAAAAATGGAAATAAAATCTACGACAAGATAAAGAACTACAGTTTTGATTTTAGTCGTCTAAAAAATAAGGTTCATAGAGTTTATATCATTCAGAATTTAAAAAAACAATATGGCGTAGTTGATATTCAAGGGAAAATAATAATTCCTTTTATGTATAATGCAATTCAAGATTTTAACGGAACAGCAAATACAGTAGTTCAACTTAAAGGAAAATCTGGCATTATTAATTCAGACAACAAAGTTGTATATCCAATAGAAAATGAATCGATAATGACTGGGAAAGATCTCGATTATTATATCATACGTAAAAACAATACCGCTGGAATTATTAGCAAAAATCTAAAAATAATTTTAAATTTTGATTATCAGTATTTATCTCCCTGTTTTTATGATGATAAAAACTTTTTCATCGCTAAACAAAATAATAGATTTGGCGTTATAAATAGATTAGGAAGAGTAATTATTCCTTTTGAATATAGTGAAATGTCGAATTGGGTCGAATATGGTCCCAGTGACAACTATCATTTTGTAACTAAAAGCAATAAAAAAGGATTAATAACTAAAGAGGGAAAAATAGTTATTCCAACTATTTATGATAGTTTATTTTACATCGACGACAACACAATTATTCTTTCTAAAAATGATAAATATGGAGTGGTAAACATTCGTAATAAAAATATAATTCCTTTTGATTATGAAAAAATATATACTGATTTAGCATTTACGTCAAAAAGAAATGCAACTGAATTTTATGTTTTAAAAAATGGGACATATTTCATTGTAGATAATAAAAACAAAGTAATTAAAGAGAACATCTCTAAGAAAGAAGTTGAAGAAAAATTCTCTTATTTAAATTAAAAAAACACTTGACAAAAGAACGCATCATATTAGGTATTGACCCAGGAACAACGATTATGGGTTTTGGATTGATAAAAGTTATCAATAAAAAAATGGAGTTTTTGCAATTGAACGAATTGCAATTGTCCAAATACGACAATCATTACCAAAAACTAAAAATCATTTTTGAGCGTACTATTGAGTTAATCGAAACACACAATCCTGACGAAATTGCTATTGAAGCTCCTTTCTTTGGTAAAAACGTGCAATCGATGCTAAAACTTGGTCGCGCACAAGGTGTTGCAATGGCCGCAGGACTTTCGAGAGATATCCCAATTACCGAATATGAGCCTAAAAAAATAAAAATGGCAATTACCGGAAACGGAAATGCCAGCAAAGAACAAGTTGCAAAAATGCTTCAACAACTATTAGGCTTAAAAGAATTACCTAAAAATCTCGATTCGACAGATGGTTTGGCAGCAGCGGTTTGTCATTTCTTTAACTCTGGAAAAATAGTTGCCGGAAAAAGTTATTCGGGTTGGGATGCTTTTGTGAAACAAAACGAAGAACGTGTTAAAAAATAAGATAATGTGTCAATTAGATAATTAGATAATTCCTGTATCACGGATATTTAGTATGTAATTGACACATTATCTAATTGACACATTATCTAATTAAAAAATGTCAGGAATATACATTCATATACCATTCTGCAAGCAGGCTTGCAATTATTGCGACTTTCATTTTTCGACTTCGATGAAAAAGAAAGACGATATGGTTTTGGCTTTAGCCAAAGAAATTGTCATGCGTAAAAATGAGTTTAAACTTTTCGACTCTGCTCAAAATGACAACCAAATCGAAACCATTTACTTTGGTGGAGGAACACCATCTGTTTTGAGCAATGACGAAATTAATTATCTAATAAATACTGTTTACGATAATTATAATGTTGTCGAAAATCCCGAAATTACACTTGAAGCCAATCCTGATGATTTATCTGCAGAGCGAATTTTAGAATTATCAAAAAGTCCAATAAATAGATTAAGCATTGGGATTCAATCTTTTTATGAAGATGATTTGAAGATGATGAATCGCGCTCATAATTCGGCGGAAGCCATAAATTGTTTGACCGAAGCAACAAAATATTTCGATAATATTTCACTTGATTTAATTTACGGGATTCCGGGATTGACTGACGAAATGTGGAAAAAAAATATCGAAACAGCTTTGAGTTTTGGTATTCCGCATATTTCAAGTTATGCTCTGACGGTTGAGCCCAAAACTGCTTTAAGGAAATTAATCGATACCGGAAAAATTGCTGAACCACAAGATGAAGTTGCTTCCAATCATTTTATGATTTTGGTCGAAATGCTTCAAAAAAATGGTTTTATTCATTACGAATTATCCAATTTTGGAAAAGAAGGTTATTTCTCCAAAAACAATTCAGCTTATTGGCTGGGTAAAAAATACATCGGAATTGGTCCTTCGGCACACAGTTATGACGGTGAAAAAAGAGGCTGGAATATTGCCAATAATTCACTTTATATAAAATCAATTCAGGAAAACAAACTTCCAATTGAAACTGAAATCCTGACAATATCAGATCGTTATAACGAATATATTATGACGGGATTACGAACAATTTGGGGTGTTTCTTTAGAGAGAATTGAAAATGAGTTTGGATTGGAATATTTGAATTATCTCAAAAAACAATCTCAAAAATTCCTGAACGACGATTTACTTTCCATAGAAAACAACATTTTAAAACCAACTCCTAAAGGAAAATTTCTGACCGATGGAATTGCAAGTGATCTGTTTTACTTAAATTTGGAATGAAAGTTAACCGCAAGGTTCGCTAAGATTTACGCAAAGGGCGCGATTTTATTTTGTAAGTATAAATTTACATTAAAATATATTTAAATGCTAAATTTGAATTTTAATACTCATAATTAAAACTCATGTCTGAAAATGAATTATCAAGAATTGTATTTAACTGAGCTTTAAAAGTTCATCAAACTTTAGGCCCAGGACTTTTAGAAAGCGCTTATGAAGAATGTCTTTTTTATGAATTAAAAAAGAACGATCTAGAAATTGAAAAGCAAAAATCTTTACCTTTAATTTATGAAGAAGTAAAACTAGATATTGGGTATCGATTAGATATTATAGTTGAAAATAAATTAATTTTGGAAATAAAATCTATTGATACTTTAAATGAAGTACATTTTGCTCAATTATTGACTTATTTAAAATTAACAAATTGCAAATTAGGCTTATTGATCAATTTCAATGTAGTTTTAATTAAAAATGGAATCAGAAGAATTGTAAATAATTTATAAAAGTAAAAGCTTAGCGCCCTTTGCGTAAATCTTAGCGAACCTTGCGGTTAAATAATATGTTAGCAAAAATCAACAACTTCGAAATAGACTTATCAAAACCAATCGATATTTCGATTCCGTTAACCAATACTGATGAAAATCCGATTGCTTGGTACATCGAAAAACCAGTTATCGAACCTGTAGTTTTTGGCGATTGGATTGGGAAAGTTTCTGAAGGAAAATCTTCAACGAATTTCAATAATATTTTTTTTAATCCGCATGGTCATGGTACGCATACAGAATGTTTAGGACATATTACAAATGATTTTTATAGCATAAATCAGTGTTTGAAACAGTTTTTCTTTTTTGCAAAATTGATTACTGTTGAGCCCGAAAAGATTGGAGATGATTTTGTGATAACTAGAAAGCAAGTTCAGAATGCGTTGAGCGCTTCGACTTCGCTCAGCGTGACAGAATTTGAGGCAATTATTATTAGAACACTTCCGAATGAACAAAATAAAAAATCCAGAAAATACTCGAATACAAATCCTCCTTATTTATCTGAAGAGGCTGCGATATTTATCCGCGAAAGCGAAATTCAACATTTACTAATTGATGTACCAAGTGTCGACAAAGAACATGACGAAGGAAAATTATTGGCTCACAAAGCTTTTTGGAACGTAAAAGACACTTTGAATTTGAACACTGATGCACGATTGAATGCAACAATTACTGAAATGATTTTTGTTCCTGATGAAATTGAAGATGGAGCGTATATACTAAATCTTCAAATTGCTTCGTTTGAAAATGACGCAAGTCCGAGTAAACCCACATTGTATAAAATTGCAGATTTTAGATTTTAGATTTCCTGAATACTTAAAACTGAGACTGAACACTATGATAACCGTTTCAACTGATAAAACAAAACTTGACATTCCTTTCATCCAAAATTTCTTAAAAGATATTTATTGGGCTGCAGGACGAACGATTGAAGAAGTTCAAACTACTATTGATGCTTCGGTTTGTTTTGGAATTTACTTAAACGACAAGCAAATTGGTTTTGCCAGAGTTATTACTGATTATGTTGTTTTTGGATATGTAATGGATGTTTTTATTACAGAGGAACATCGCGGAAAAGGATATTCATCGATTCTAATTGAAACTATGATGAACGAACCTGTTCTAAAAGACATTAAAATCTGGAGATTGGCCACAACGGACGCCCACTTTTTATATCAGAAATTTGGTTTTAAAGCTTTGGAACATCCGGAAAAAATGATGGAAAAGAAATTATGAAAACAATAATTAAACTCGAAGAATTAGGCTTATTTATTCTCGGAATCTATTTATTTAGTTTTTTGAGTTTTGAATGGTGGTGGTTTCTGATTTTAATTTTAGCACCAGATTTATCTATGCTTGGTTATATATTTGGAAATAACAGTGGAGCATTTTTCTACAATGTTTTTCATCATAGAGGACTTGCTATTTTACTATATATCTTAGGCTGTTATTTTAAAATTGAACTCTTGCAGCTTATTGGTATTATTTTGTTTTCGCATGCGGCTATGGATAGATTTTTTGGTTATGGCTTGAAATATGAAAAAGGCTTTAAATACACTCATTTAGGTGAAATTGGTAAATAAAATTTGATATGAATTTAGAAACATTTTACGAATATTGTCTTTCAAAAAAAGGCGTTAGCGAACATTTTCCTTTTGATGAAGACACTTTGGTTTTTAAAGTTGGCGCAAAAATGTTTGCTTTATCTTCTTTGTCTCAATGGGAAAAAAACGAACCATCTGTCAATTTAAAGTGCGATCCGGAACGCGCGCAAGAACTAAGAGCTGAATATGACGAAATAAAACCTGGATTCCATATGAGTAAAGTACATTGGAATACGTTAGCTTTAAACGGGAGTTTATCCAATACTATGATCAAAGAATTGATTGACCATTCGTATGAATTGGTTTTCAAAAGTTTGACTAAGAAAATTCAGAATGAAATTATCGACCCGAGGTAAATTTTTTACCGAACTGGCGGAGCAATTAGAAAATTAGGCATTACATTTGCAGCGTAAGAATAAAAACTTAACAACTCAATTAATTTGCAACTTAGCAATTTATAGAACATGAAAGAACAATTTAAAAAATTTCTGAACGAAGAACAAGATCCAAAAGCGATTGAAAAAATCACTTCGAAACTCAATGATTTATTGATGAAAAACGAAGAAATTGGTTATATCGCGGTTCAAAAAAAACCAGCAATTACTGTTTTTCCAGATAGCATAATCTTAACGAATAAACGTATCATTATTTGTAAACCTAAAAACTTAGGTCTTTCAATGGATTTTACAGATTATACTTGGGACGATATTACAAGTACTTTTGTTAAAGAAAACATTTTAGGTTCTGAATTTTCGTTTGGAACTAATACTGACTTGACTATTTCTATTGATTATATCCCAAAAACTCAAGCTCGAAAAATATATACGTATGCTAAGGAGCAATTAGATTTAATAAAAAATCCAATTGTTGCCGAAACACCAATCGTAGAAACTGCTCAAGCTATTGAAGAAGAAGACGATCTTGAAGATGATGTAGAAGAAGTTGAAACTGAAGAGGTAACTAACTTTGCTGAAATTATGCCGGCAACTTCTCCATCGTATACTGAAACTTTTGAACCTATTCAACCAGCGCCAACTTCAACTGGAGATCGTAAATTAAGTGATTTGTCTAAGGAAGAACTTTTCGACAAGTTACAGAATTATAAGAAACTGCTTGATAACGGTTTAATCATGCAAGGCGAATACGACGCTTATAAAAAAGAAATATTAAGCTACATGTAATTTAGTCTGAAAGTCTAAAGTTATAAAGTCTTAAAGCTTTCGTTGAAATAAAATAAAAAAGCCAGAATAGAATTTTCTATTTCTGGCTTTCTCATTTCTAATCTTTCGGACTTTCGACTTATAAAGTCGCTTTCTGCTTTTCGACAAAACTATTCGATTGCAGTTCTAATAACTCTTTTGCGTTTTTGCGTTGCAAGTCGTATAAACTTTTATCTTCGGCAATATCTGCATAAACTTTGTCGTGCATTTCTGCGCTGGTTTTTACCAATAAATCGCGTTGGTATTTATTTTGTGCCAAAGTTGCTTTCATTGCTGTTTCAGCTTCTTCCTGTTTGAAATCGAATTCGCCTTTTGGTGCTAATAACTTTGCAATAATTGGAGAAGTTTCAATTGCCAGAAACAACAACATGATAAAAAACGATGGTAACCAAGGTAATTTGTCCAAGGCATTTATACGTGCCATTAAACCATCAAAACCTTCAATAATTGGCTGAGTTTGCGATACTTTTTTATCTAAATCGGCTTGTAATTGTATTCCTGCTTTTTCTTTTTCGGCAATTTTAGCTTCGTTTGCTGTTTTCAGTGTTTCAAATTCTTTTAAAGCAGCATCGTGTTTTTCGCGTTTCTCTTTATAAACAGGACCTTTACCTAGTTTTTTGGTTCCTGTAGTTCCTTCTGCTTCGGTAATATAAGTCGAATACAAAGCGTTAACCTCTTTTTCTTTCTTTAAAATATCGGCTTTCAAAGATGCAATTTCGGCTTTATTTTTATCTAAATCTGTTTTGAAATAAGTACCAATTTGTTTTTTGTTCGCCAATTCCATTTCGTTTTTCTCTTTCAACAAAACAGTATTGATTTCTTTTTCGAAAATTTTAATTTCTAATGGTTTCGAAATTACAATTGCAATAATAACTGCCAACATAATTCGCGGCGTTGCTTGTAGAAATTCATCAAAAAAACGATCTCTTTTTTTAATAGTAGAAACAATAAATCGGTCTAAATTAAAGATGAGTAAACTCCAGACAAATCCAAAAATTAAAGCTGGATAAATAGAGTCAAAAACAGTAAAAAGCGCATAAGCACTGGCCAAGAAAGCCATAACAGCGGTAAAAAAAACGGTGGCTCCAATACCAACATATTTGGTTTGTTCGCCTTCTGAGCAGCCTTCGAGAAGATCTCGATCTGCACCAGAACATAGGATAAAAAATTGTTTTAACATGATTGATGATTTTTGATTGTGATTGATACGGCAAATTTAGCGCCAAATATTTAATTATGATCTAAATAGTTGATTTGTTTTTACTTGCGTCTATAAAAATTTAGCTTTTATTAAATGTTATTTTAACATTAATCTATTTCTAATGTTGGCCAAAATCATAACACTATAGTAATTTCTTTCAACTCCTTTAGTAACATTTAGGTTCTAGTTTCGCAACCAAAATAAAACACAAAGAACCATGAAAAAAATTTATTTATTAGTAACATTCTTCTTATTAGCCTTCTCCGGTTATGCCCAAAAGGCAATAATTTCAGGAAAAGTATTAGATATCGATGATAAACTTCCTTTGCCGGGAGCAATGATTCAAATTGTTGGTGAAAACAAATACACTGTTTCAGATTACAATGGACGTTTTGAATTACTTAACATTAATCCCGGAACTTATCAAGTACAAGTAAAATATATTGGATATAATGCGATAACTCACGAAATCGTAGTTGAACAAGGAAAAAATAACGTAATTGATTTTGCCCTAAAAACTTCGGGAACTGAGTTGAATGAAGTTGTTGTTGGAGACATTTTAAAAGGTCAAGCCAAAGCATTAAATCAACAAAAAAATAACAAAAATATTGGAAACGTAATATCATCAGATCAAGTAGGTCGTTTTCCAGATGCTAATGTTGGAGATGCTTTAAAACGTGTTCCAGGTATTACAATGCAAAATGATCAGGGTGAAGCACGTAACATTATTATTAGAGGTTTGGCTCCGTCATTGAACTCTGTGACTTTAAATGGTGACAGAATTCCGTCTGCTGAAGGTGATAATAGAAACGTACAAATGGATTTAATTCCGTCTGATATGATTTCTACAATCGAAGTAAATAAAACTTTAACTCCGGATATGGATGCTGACGCAATTGGAGGTTCTGTAAATTTAATTACAAGAGCAACTCCAAATGGTGAGAGAATTTCTGCAACAGTTGCCGGTGGTTATTTGCCAATTCGTGAACACGCCTCATACACAGCCGGATTGGTTTACGGAAATCGTTTTTTAGACAATAAACTTGGAGCTGTTTTTAGCGGATCATATAATAATGTAAACTACGGATCTGACAACATCGAAAACGAATGGGTAAAAGATAAATTTGGAAATGAATATTTACAAGCTTCAGAAATTAGAAAATACGATGTACAGCGTATTCGTCGTAGTGGTTCTGTTGCCTTAGATTACAAATTTGACGAAAACAATACCATTTTTGCCAACGCAATCTACAATTGGAGAGATGATAGAGAAAACCGTTTTAGAACGACTTATGATGATATCAACCCTATTTATAACGGCGAAACAATCACAGGATTTACAGGTCGTGTAAAACGTCAGACGAAAGGAGGAATCGATAATAATCGTGATAAAAACAGACGATTAGAAGATCAACGTGTTCAGAATTATTCGATTCGAGGAGAACATTTAATCAACTCTACATTAGATTTAGATTGGTCTGCAAATTATGCAAAAGCACGCGAATACCGTCCTGGAGAACGTTATATCGAATATCGCCAAAAAGGTCTTACAATGACAGAAGATTTATCTGATACAAGATTCCCTTTAATGACAACAACTGGAGAATCATTGGATAAATTCAAATTTCAATCGGCCAGCGAAAATACTGATGAGACTAGCGAAAGTGAATTTGGAGCAAAAGTTAATATTCGTTTTCCTTTTACCATTATCCCATCTGAAAAAGGTAGATTAAGAACAGGTCTTAGACTTCGATTGAAAGAAAAAGAAAGAGATAACAATTTCTACGCTTACTCACCAATAAATAATGATATGGCTTTGTTGTCGCAAATTCCAACAAGTTATTACGATGGACAAAACTTTAATCCGGGAAGTAAATATGTTCCGGGAAGTTTCGCATCGGCTAGCTTTCTTGGAAGCTTAGATTTGAACAATGCATCATTATTTAAAAAATCATCAGATCCTGCTGAATTTTTAGCAGTAAACTATAATGCTAAAGAAAGTATTTATGCGGCATATGTAAGATGGGATCAAGATTTTAACGACAAATTATCTATGGTTTTAGGTTTCCGTGTAGAGAATACTCACATTGATTATACCGGAAATCGTGTTTTAGATGAGGAAGAATTAGAAAGCCAAATCAATACTAAAAATTCATATACAAACTTACTGCCAAGTATCTCTTTGCAATACAATGCTACTAAAGATTTGGTTTTAAGAGCTGCTGTTACAACTGCATTAGCAAGACCAGATTATTATGCCTTAGCTCCTTATGTAAACAATATTGCTGCTGATAAAGCAATTACTGCAGGAAATCCAGATCTAAATGCTACTTATTCATACAACTATGATTTCATGGCCGAGAATTATTTTAAATCTGTTGGTTTAATTTCAGGAGGTGTTTTCTACAAAAAATTAAATGATTTCATTTATAACTATAGCGACAACCAATACGATGCTGCAAAATTTGCCGCTGATTTCCCAACTCAGTCAAACCCAATTCCAGTAGGAGAAAACTGGTCGTTTTTACAATCAAGAAACGGAGATATGGTTGATGTTTATGGTTTTGAAGTTGCTTTTCAACGTCAGTTAGATTTCCTTCCTGGAAAATTCTTAAAAGGATTTGGGGTTTATCTGAATTACACTTATACGAAATCTAAAGCTAAAGGAATTGCAGATGAAGATGGAAACGAAAGAAACAACATTAGTCTTCCGGGAACAACACCTCACATGTTTAACGGATCTTTATCTTGGGAAAACAAACGTTTCTCTGCAAGAATTTCGACTAATTTCACTTCAGATTATTTAGATGAATTAGGTTCAGAATCATACAAAGACAGTTATTATGACAAACAATTTTTCTTAGACGCAAATGCTTCTTTCAAAATTACAAAACAATTACGCGTTTTTGCTGAAGCTAATAACTTAACAAATCAACCTTTACGCTATTACCAAGGAGTTACGGCGCACACTAAACAAGCCGAATATTACCAAGCTCGTTTCAATTTAGGTTTAAAACTTGACTTGTAATAACTAACTTATAAAATTCTTACATTAGACAGAACTTCGCGGTTCTGTCTAATTTTATTCAAATAAATATCAAATGAAAAATAAATTCATCATCACTTTTTTACTTTCAAGTATTGTATTCACCGCTTGTAAAAATGATAAATTAGCGCCCGTTGCGCCAAATGCAGTAAAACCAACAGTAGTTACAGAAGCTTTGCCTCACGATACAGATGATCCTTCGATATGGATTCATCCAACAGATCCATCAAAAAGCATTATTGTTGGTACCGATAAAGATACTGATGGTGCTTTGTATGCCTTTGATTTAAAGGGAAAAATAATCACAAAATCAGAAGTTTTAAAACGTCCTAATAATGTTGATATCGCTTACGGTTTAATAATTGACGGAAAAAAAGTAGACGTTGCTGTGACTACAGAACGAGAATCTAATAAAATAAGAATCTTTAGCTTACCTGATTTAAAGGCAATTGATAACGGAGGAATTTCTGTTTTTGAAGGTGAAGCATTACGCGACCCAATGGGAATTGCTTTGTACACACGACCAAATGATAAAAAGATTTTTGCTATTGTGGGAAGAAAATCTGGACCGTCTGGAAGTTATTTATGGCAATATGAGCTTTCTGGAAACGGAAAATTTGCAACTGCAAAAGTGGTTCGAAAATTTGGTGCTTATAGCGGAAAAAAAGAAATTGAAGCTATTGCCGTTGATAATGAACTAGGAACTGTTTTGTATTGTGATGAACAGTTTGGAATCAGAAAATACAAAGCTGATCCAGCTTTAAATGACAACAAGGAATTAGCTCTTTTTGGAAAAACAGGTTTCAAAGCAGATAACGAAGGAATTGCGATTTACAAAAAAACAGATTCTACGGGTTATATTTTAATATCAAATCAGCAAGCAAATACTTTTATGGTTTATCCGAGAGAAGGTGCAAACGGAAATCCAAACAATTATCCTTTGTTGGCAGAAATTCCAACTTCAACAATCGAATGTGATGGTGCCGATGCAACAAGTGTAAACTTAGGAGGAAATTTTAAAAACGGACTTTTTGTAGCGATGAGCAACGGAATGACTTTTCATTACTACGCCTGGGATTTAATGCAAAAACGTATTGACGAAGCTAAGAAATAAGTTTTCAGTCGCAGTATTCAGTCCCTTGACTAAGAGTAAAGACTATATACTCTCTATATTGTCCGGCTGAGCGAAGTCGAAGCCCGCGTAGAGCTTCGACTTCGCTCAGCCTGACATAACATACTTGATTTCAATATCACAAGCATATAACAAAGAAAGCTGTTCAAAACGAACAGCTTTTTTTTAGTTTGAATTATAATCTTCCTTATTCTGTAATTGGTGCTCCTGCTAAGATTTCAGCATTTGCAAACTCTTCAAATTTGGCAAAATTAGCTTTGAATTTCTGCGCTAATTCGATTGCTTTTTTATCGTATAAATCTTTGTCTTCCCAAGTATTTCTAGGGTCTAAGATTTCACTAGGAACATTTGGACAGCTTTCAGGCTGTGCAATTCCAAATACTTTATGATTCTTAAATTCTACATTATCCAATTCTCCTTTTAATGCCGCAGTAATCATTGCACGAGTATATTTTAACTTCATACGACTTCCTGTTCCGTAAGGACCACCTGTCCAACCTGTGTTGATCAACCAAACTTTTACACCTGCATCTTCCATTTTTTGAGTTAACATTTCTGCATAACGTGTTGGGTGTAATGGCATAAATGGCGCTCCAAAACAAGCCGAAAAATTAGGCTGCGGTTCTGTAATTCCTGCTTCAGTACCTGCTACTTTTGCTGTATAACCTGAAATAAAATAATAAGCTGCTTGTCCAGGAGTCAGTTTTGAGATTGGAGGCAAAATTCCGAAAGAATCTGCCGTTAAGAAAAATATATTTTTAGGATTATGTCCAATAGATCCCGGTTGAATATTATCGATATGTGTAATTGGGTAACTTACACGTGTATTTTGCGTGATTGAAACATCATCATAATCTACTTCATTAGTTCCCGGTTTAAAAACCACATTTTCTAAAAGAGCTCCTTTTTTAATTGCTCTAAAAATATCTGGTTCATTTTCTTCGGTTAAGTTAATTACTTTTGCATAACAACCTCCTTCAAAGTTAAAAACGGTATTTTCTGCAGTCCAACCGTGCTCATCGTCACCAATTAACTTACGTTCCGGATCTGCTGATAAAGTTGTTTTTCCTGTTCCGGATAAACCAAAGAATATTGCCGTATCTCCTTCTTCTCCAACATTAGCACTACAATGCATTGGCAGAGCATTTTTAAAAACTGGCAGGATGAAATTTAATGCAGAGAAAATTCCTTTTTTCATTTCTCCAGTGTAACCTGTTCCTCCAATAAGAGCAATTTTTCTAGTAAAATCTAAAATCGCAAAATTAGACTGACGTGTTCCATCTACAGCAGGATCTGCCATAAAACTTGGTGCGCAAACTACAGTCCATTCTGGTGTAAAATTTGCCAATTCAGAATCTTCTGGTCTTAAAAACATATTGTAACAAAACAAGTTTGACCATGCAGTTTCTGTTATAACACGAACATTCAATCTATAATTTGGATCAGAACAAACATAAGAATCACGAACAAAAACTTCTTTATTTGATAAGAACTGAGTTACCTTATTATATAATTTCTCAAAAGCTTCAGGCGAAAATGGAATATTTACATTTCCCCACCAAACTTGATCCTCAGTAATGCTGTCTCTAACAATAAAACGATCTTGAGGAGAACGTCCTGTAAATTCACCCGTATTGATTGCTAATGCTCCAGTCGAGTTCTCAACACCTTGGCCTAATTGCAAAGTGATCGCATGCAATTCATCTGCCGATAATTGGTAGCGAACTTTTGCATTTTCAATTCCTAGCTCTTTTAACGAAATCGATTGCGAGAAAAGTGTGTTAGTGTCCATAAATTTTTAGTTGTGTGTGATATTTAATAGAAAGCAAAATTATAGAATTTATTATTAATCCCGTAAAAAAAATTAAATTTCACTTTTATTTATGTCAATAAAGTAATTTTTAACCCTAAAAATCAATAAAACAAAAAAATAACTGCTTCAAATTTGTTTTTCTATAATCCACTAAATGAATTTGTTATATTATTTACTCATTAAAGTAAAAAACAAAATAAATTCACATAAATACAATTATATGTTATTTATGAGACAAAATTAAAGATTAATTTTTAGATAGAATTTTTTATTCTTGATTTTATGATTTTCTCTTCAAAATCGTAAAGAATAATACTGCCCAAGCAATAATTAGCAAAAAACCACCCACAGGAGTTGCGAATACAATAATTTTAAAATCAAATACTGTCATGCTTTTTGTTGCTAATAAATAGATTGAACCACTAAAAAGAAGTACGCCGGCTACAACTAAATTGTAGATTGTTTTTAAAGTTTTTTCGGCAATATCTTTTCTTGTAGAAAGAAAGAATAAAAAGAAAGCATGATACATTTGGTAGCGAACTCCAACTTCAAAAGTATTTAATTCGTCTACAGATAAATATTTCTTTAACAAATGTGCACCAAAAGCGCCCAAAATAATAGCTAACATTCCGATAAAAGCTCCTGTTAAAACAATTCTTCTTTTCATATTTTCTATGCTTTAAATTTTACACAAAAATACTTCAATGTAAATTAAAAAGCTTTTTAGTTACCAAAAATATTTTAGCAAAGGGAAATCCGTTATATTTTAGCATCAAAATAAAAAATACTGCATTTTTTGTAAATTAAAATTGTTACATATATAACAATTTAATATATTTGTGTTATATATTTAAAATATGAGAAGCGTTTTAATAATTGGAGCTGGAAGATCTGCATCGTCATTGATACGATATTTACTATCAAAATCAGAGAGTGAAAACCTACATCTAGTTGTAGCTGATCTTTCTTTGGCACTGGCCGAAAAGAAGACGCAAAAGCATCCTAATGCCACTCCAATAGCTTTAAATATTTTTGATGCCGACGAAAGAAAATCAGCAATCGAAAAAGCTTCTATCGTAATCTCGATGCTGCCTGCTCACTTGCATATTGAAATTGCCAAAGACTGCCTTTTGTTCAAAAAAAATCTTGTAACAGCATCTTATATAAGTGATGCGATGCAGGCATTGAATGAAGATGTTAAAAACAATAATTTAATTTTCATGAACGAAATTGGGCTTGATCCCGGAATCGATCATATGAGTGCCATGAAAGTTATTGACGAGATAAGAGCAAAAGGGGGCAAAATGTTACTTTTTGAATCGTTTTGCGGAGGTTTAGTCGCTCCGGAATCTGACAATAACTTATGGAATTATAAGTTTACCTGGGCACCTCGAAATGTTGTTTTGGCCGGACAAGGCGGAGCAGCAAAATTTATTCAGGAAGGTACTTATAAATACATTCCGTACGGAACTTTATTTCGTAGAACTGAATTTCTTGAAGTTGAAGAGTATGGAAAATTCGAGGCATACTCAAATAGAGATTCACTAAAATACCGTTCTATTTATGGTTTAGATGATATTTTGACTTTGTACAGAGGAACAATTAGAAGAGTTGGTTTTTCTAAAGCTTGGAATATGTTTGTACAACTTGGGATGACCGATGACAGTTATATTATGGAAGACTCCGAAAATATGACTTATCGCCAATTTGTAAATTCATTTTTACCGTATCATCCAACTGATTCTGTCGAAATTAAAACACGCTTGATCTTAAAAATTGATCAGGACGATATTATGTGGGACAAACTCCTAGAGCTAGATTTGTTTAATCCAGACAAGAAAGTGAATTTAACTCATGCTACTCCGGCTCAAATTTTAGAAAAAATACTCTCAGAAAGTTGGTCATTAGAGCCCAATGACAAAGACATGATTGTTATGTATCATAAATTTGGTTTTGAATTAAATGGAGAGAAAAAGCAAATAGATTCAAAAATGGTTTGCATTGGCGAAGATCAAACTTATACTGCAATGGCAAAAACAGTTGGACTTCCTGTTGCTATGGCAACTTTATTGATTTTGAATGGAAAAATTACAACTCCAGGCGTACAACTTCCTATAAGAAAAGAAGTTTATCTACCTATTTTAAAGGAGTTAGAAGAATACGGTGTTGTTTTTAACGAACAAACCATGCCTTATTTTGGATATAATCCTGACTTGTTCTAGAGTCAGTTGGTTAGTTAGTTTTTTAGATTTTTTTTTTTTAGTTTTTAATTTATCCGCTTCTAGAATCTAGAAGCGGATTTTTTTTATTTTATTATGGAGACTGAAGTGTAATTGGTAAACTGTACATTGTAGCAACAGGTTCACCATTTACTTTTCCCGGTATCCAGTTTGGACAAAGCTTCAGCACTCTAATTGCCTCCTCGCCTGTTCCATAACCAATATCTCTTAGCATTTTAAAATCAGACAGAGCGCCATCTTTTTCTATCACAAAAGTAAGATAAACTCTCCCTTTCAACTTTACATCTGCTGGCGTTACAGGCACTTTAAAATTTTGACCAATAAATTTATAGAATTGCTCAATTCCTCCAGGATAACTAGGATCTTCGGTTAAATCATTTGTTTTATAAATAGTTCCGTCCGCTTTTTTTACTTTTTGATTTTTTGGGTCATATAAATCAATTTCTACCGTTTCCGGCCCACCTTTTTCAAGTTTTGCATCAATATCTTTTTTAGAAGCAGGAAATTTTACTCCCTCAAATAAATTTGGTAGTGCTTTCTGTTCTGCAGCAGTAAGATCTTTGTATTTTTTCTCGGTTATTACTTTTCCTTTTTCATCTTTAATTTTAAAAGTTGTCTTATCATAATAAGACCCAAATTTGTTTTCTTTTTTAACAGCCTCTTTACTTCCGGCTGCTTTAGTTTGCACTTCCTGAGCCACTGTTTTTGTACATAAAAAATATACAAGTCCAGTTAGTAATGGCAAAAGAATAGATCTTTTAAGCAATCCTCTTGAAGTTGATGTGGTGGTGGTCATCATAATTAATCTTTTTTTAGTTACAGAATAGTTCAAATTACTGGCCAAGTAATATATCGGATTTTGATTCGCTTTTGACAGTAATAAATTCTGGTAAAACGAAACATTGTTATAGGATTTTAAAACTTTTTCATCAGCAAGAAATTCGTGATTAAGTTGCATTGCTTTCTTATAAAAAATAAAAACCGGATTGAACCAAAAAATAGTTTTGATTACTTCAATCAATAAAACATCAAGTGAATGCTTTTGATTAACATGAATTAATTCATGCGTAAATAATTCGGGTTCTATTTTATTGCTTTCATACTCCTTTTCATTAATAAAAATAAAATTCAAAAAAGTATACGGCAGCGTTTGCTCTTTCAACAAAATCAATGTTGCATTTTGGTGTTTTACTTTAATGCCTGTCTTTGATTTTTTTATCATTTTATGTAGATTATGCATAAACCTAAAAAATAAAACTGCTGTAACAATTCCATAGAAAAACCAGCCAATAACGATATAAAGTGAGGTTTTTTCGGCTACTATATTCGTCGTTATTTGCTCTGGAATCACTACACTATTACTTGTAACGGTAGATATTTGTTGTATTATTTCGATCGTAATAAAAGGAATTACAAACGAAACTAACAGACTAGCTAATAAGAAAAATCTATTAAATTGATGAAATTTTTCTTTTTCTAAAAACAAATAGTAAGCTCCTAGAAGCACACACAATGCAATGGTCGATTTAATAAGAAAGTCTGTCATTTTTTCTTTTTTTGAATTTCTGAGTCGATTATTTTTTTAAGTTCTTCTAATTCCGAAGTTGACAAATTGGTTTCGGTAGTAAAAAAAGAAGCAAATTGCGATGCCGAATTATTAAAGAAACTACTAATTAATCCGTTTACATGTTTAGAGAAATAGACCGTTTTTTTAACCAACGGATAATATTCGCGAGAATTCCCGAATTCATTGTAGGCTACAAATTTCTTGTCGATCATTCTTTTCAAAAGTGTCGCAACAGTTGTTGTTGCTGGCTTTGGTTCTGGATACGCTTCAAGCAAATCTTTCATAAAAGCTTTTTCAAGCTTCCAAAGATGTTCCATTAATTGCTCTTCTGAGTTTGATAGTTGCATTTTTTTTAAGTTTCTAAGGTTCTGAGTTGCTAAGTTCTTTTTACCACTGATTAGTATGATTAAAATGATTTTTTTTTGATGATTACGATTAATCTATAAAAAACGGGGACTATTGTATTTCTTGTTCTGAAATTAAATTACCATTGCTATAATTCTTGACTTCTGTTAGTTTTCCTTTATCGGAATAAAATTTCCAGACTCCAACATAAAACCAATGTGTTTCTACAGCATTTACTTCCATTTTTGTTTTTCCCTTAGATTGCAGTTTTCCGTTTTCATAATAATATTTAACGATACAAATTCCGTTTTTATATTTTTCGGTTTTGTAGATTTTTCCGTTAATATAGGATTTCCATTTTTTTACGGGTTCATCATGTTTGTAATATTCAAATGATTTGTATTTGACACTATCTTGCTCATAATTATCAATCCAAACACCTTCTTTCTTTTTATTAATTTTTTGATTGACAGGCGTACTTTTACAACTAAAAAGTATCATTCCGCAAAAAAAAAGTACAAAAAGGTTTTTCATATTTCTAAATTAACTCTACAATTATAGATGTTGTTCTACAAATGTAGAGATTAATTTTTAATAAGCAAGTTTTTTTTCAAAAGGTTCAAAGAATCAGACAAATAGAGACTCAAAGGTTTTGCATAGCCCCAGCTTTAGCGGGGGTTTACAATAGACATAATAAAAAATAGCTTGGCCGAATTTTTCACATCTCTATGCTTAATTCGGCTAAAGTCAATTCCCATCTACAAAAAAAAACTCCAGCTAACGCCGGAGTCTATTCATCTTCACAAGAGACATTTGTTCCTATAAACCTCTGAGCCATTGATCCCTTCTTAAACAAGCAACTCTAGCGTTCGCTCTACTTCTTCTAAATTAATATAAAAATTTTCTTCTTCTTGAATCCCTACAACAAAACCATATTTTATATTTTCCATATCTGCAGTGATCTTAATAACTCCACTAAATCGATTTGGAGGTTGAAAAACTAAAACCGAAGCTCCTGCTTCCAAAACCATTAGCCCGTGGAATAAATGACTGCCTTCAATTCCAACAAGGATCTTAGCACCCGCACAGGCCGAGAGAATTTCGCCGGCGCTATGTTGGTTAACATCTACAATTTTAAATCCGTATTTTTCGCGAAGTTGTTCGGCAATTTCAATTTCATTTAACATTACCCGGGATATTCCTGAATTTCGGCGAAGAATAAAAACTCCGGGATGAGAAGTTTCTGGAAACAATGACAATAATTTATTTCTATTTGCAGAAAATCGTTCGTGTTTTGCTTGATTATTACTCCAATTATCATCAAAAAATACTGCTTTTTTCAAATATGCTGCATTAGACCGATACGGATTCATTTCTAAATACGATTCATACTCAAGCATATGCGAATAAGGGATAATATTAGAAGTTACCGGAATACCTTCGGCTGCAGCCAAAGCATAATTTGAACAATCATCAGTCAGCCAAAGACCAAAAAACTCATTCCCTTCTGATGAACTATAAATAGCCGCATTATCAATTTCGGTATCGATAATAACTGGCGGAAAATAATTCATTTTATTGCTAATCTGAGAAAAGGGATGAAGCCTGAAATTATGCAGGTTTTTATAAATAAAACCATTGATCATCCAAACGTCTTTTAATACATAAGCATATGTTGGCTCTTGTTTTATTGTAAGACCTCCGTACATTATTGCCTTTGGATCATCTGTATATGCTGTGCCTGTAATACGTTCCAGCTGACCATCAAGAAAATAAGCTTTGGGCGAAATGGTCGTATTTCCAGGTGCAATTTTCCATGATTTTGCGGCAAGACTTTCCAAAACTTTTCCTTCCCGAAACATCGAATAGCTTTTTTTTATTCCTTTAAGATATCTTGTATATCCAATGGGCGAAAATCTAATCTTTTTTTTAATTGAGTCCATTTTTCATATTAAGCAAAATTAAAATAACATTAGAAATTTTTATAAACCCGAATTATCAACAACATTAAAAAGATATAACCAATTAAAAATCTAAAATTAAGTTAATTCATTAAATAAAACACAAATTAAAATTAGAAATTTTAATCTTGCATAAAGATTGCTGTCAAACTAATTTGGATTATGGGAACAAAAAAAATCCGCTCATTTCTGAACGGATTTTATTGTACTCAAAATATATCTTTCACAAAACCTTAAAAACTTAACGTCTTAATGTCTTTGTAACAAAATCTTACTTAGAAAGCTCTACAAAATATTTGTAAAACAACGGAATAGTTTCGATTCCTTTTAAGTAATTGAAGATTCCGAAGTGCTCATTTGGCGAGTGAATTGCATCACTATCCAAACCAAATCCCATAAGAATCGTCTTGCTTTTTAATTCTTTCTCAAACAACGCTACAATTGGGATACTTCCTCCAGAACGAACCGGAATTGCAGGAACTCCAAAAGTTTCTGTATACGCTTTGTTTGCCGCCTTATATCCTATACTGTCAATTGGCGTAACATAACCTTGTCCTCCGTGATGTGGCGTTACTTTTACAGTAACTCCTGCTGGAGCAATATTGGTAAAATGCTTGGTAAAAAGTTCTGTAATCTCTACCCAATCCTGATTAGGAACCAAACGCATAGAAATTTTAGCAAAAGCTTTGCTTGCAATAACTGTTTTTGCTCCTTCGCCTTGATATCCGCCCCAAATTCCGTTTACGTCTAATGTTGGACGAATTGAGTTGCGTTCGTTCGTTACATATCCTTTTTCGCCATAAACATCATTTAAGTCTAAAGCTTTTTTATATTTTTCTAAACTGAAAGGTGCTTTTGCCATTTCGGCTCTTTCTTCTGCAGATAATTCCTGAACTTTATCGTAGAAACCTGGAATAGTAATATGATTGTCTTCGTCATGCAAAGAAGCGATCATTTTTGCCAAAACATTTATTGGGTTCGCTACTGCTCCACCGTATAATCCTGAATGTAAATCGCGATTTGGTCCAGTAACTTCAACCTCAACATAACTTAAACCACGCAATCCTGTCGTGATCGACGGTTGTTGGTTAGAGATCATTCCGGTATCTGAAATTAAAATTACGTCATTTTTTAGTTTCTCTTGATTACGCTCTACAAACCAAGCCAAACTTGCTGATCCTACTTCTTCTTCGCCTTCGATCATGAATTTTACATTACAAGGCAAAGTATTGGTTTGCACCATAAGCTCCAAAGCTTTTACGTGCATGTACATTTGTCCTTTGTCATCGCAAGCGCCACGAGCGAAGATTGCGCCTTCTGGGTGAATTTCGGTTTTTTTAATTACAGGTTCGAATGGTGGCGATGTCCATAATTCGATAGGATCTGGTGGTTGAACATCATAATGTCCGTAAACTAAAACTGTAGGTAAATTTGGGTCGATTATTTTCTCTCCATAAATGATTGGATACCCCGGAGTATCGCAAATTTCGACAAAATCGCAGCCTGCTTTTGTTAAACTTTCCTTAACAGCTTCTGCAGTATCGATCACATCTTGCGAATATGCAGTGTCGGCACTTACCGACGGAATTTTCAATAATTCGATCAATTCATTGATAAACCGATCTTTATGTTGTTGAACGTATGACTTAATATTTTCCATTTAAATTATTTTTATAGAAGCTCAAAAATACAAAAAAGAGAATTAATATTTTTTTTGAAAAAATGTTTTGAAATCTAGAAGTTATGTTTATCTTTGCACCCACAATTGAGCGGATATGGTGAAATTGGTAGACATGCCAGACTTAGG
>Ga0302173_10000281_pt1 | contig 27564 bp, 23 predicted proteins | sample I_Fen_N3_1_FD_198785 | JGI IMG/M metagenome (GOLD analysis project Ga0302173, IMG submission 198785) | Peat permafrost microbial communities from Stordalen Mire near Abisko, Sweden - I_Fen_N3_1 | ecosystem: Environmental > Terrestrial > Soil > Wetlands > Permafrost | place: Sweden: Abisko... | reverse complement strand
TGCAAACTTTCAGAACGATCGTTTACCTTTAAAAATTCCTCGGTAAAAACACAAGCATAACCATGATAAGAAGGCGAAAGTATTTCCCATGAATATGGAATATGCGGATTTCCAAAAAACAATATAGTTCCATCAGTTTCGATACCTCGATCTGCGTAATGTATCAGACTCTCACTCGTGTTGATACAAATCTTGTAAAAATCCCTACGGTTGTATGTTGGAATTTTACTTACATCACCATTTACTTCGTAAACTTTAAAACCTTTTAGTTTTAAATCATTTATACCAAGTTCTGAAGCCTGAGATTCTAATTGCTCTTTCATTTTACAAAGTTATGAAAATCAAATAAACTTTAAGTTTTTTTTGTTTCAGGTTTCAAGTTGAAATGAGAATAAAAAATTTAACCGCAAAGTTCGCAAGGTTTTTTTTGAATGACGTTAAGTTGATAAACGCAAAGTTCGCGAAGCTTTGCGAACTTGACGTTTTTATAAAATCTTGCTCAAAAAATAACTTTGCGAACTTTGCGGTTAAATTTCCTCCGATTTTCAACCTCAACCAAAATAAGTCAAGAAAAAATTGCTTAATTATACCAATCGGTATATATTTGTATTCTAATTATTGATTACCATGAGCAAAGCCGAAAGAACTAAACAATTTATTATAGAGAAAACTGCCCCTATTTTTAATATGAAAGGTTACAGCGGAACTTCTATGAGTGATATTACAGAGGCAACGGGATTGACGAAAGGAAGTATTTATGGTAATTTTGAGAATAAAGACGAAGTTGCAATTGCTGCTTTTAAGTTTAACATTAAAAAACTTCAGGATACTTTTGCGAGCGAAATTGAAAAGCAAACTACTTTTAAAGGTAAATTATTAGTGTATCCACGCCTTTACTCTTCTTATTATGATTTAAAGGTTACCAAAGGCGGATGTCCTATAATTAATACCGCAACAGAAGCAGATGATACTCACCCTATTCTTAGAAAAAAAGTCGAAAATACGATTCTTGCCTGGAAAGATAAATTGGTATACTTTATTGAACAAGGAATTCTGGCAGGCGAATTTAAAGCCAAAAACATCAATCCCGAAAAAACGGCGCTAACAATTATCGCTATTATCGAAGGTGCAATTATGATTACTAAAATAACCGGAAATCTCTCTAACTTATCTGATATTATGCTTTCGCTGAATAAAATAATTGATGATTTAGAATAAAAGCATTTTTTACTTTTTTTTAAAACAAAAACATACCAATTGGTATATTTAAAACCAGCCAAATTGATGGAAACTAAAACAAGATTACAAGTATTGCAAGATCATATTAACAGAGAGTTTATTGCCTCGCCATCGCCTTTCATGCTTTGGATGAAACCTGTAGTTGTCGCCGCCGAAGAAGGTACGGTCACTTTTAAATATTTTATTCGAGAAGAAATGTCAAATCCTGTTAAGAGTTTACACGGAGGTGTTACGGCTGCAATTGCCGACGATTGTATAGGAGCAACAATGTTTTCTCTTAACGAAGAAACTTTCTATACTACCATAAATCTTGTTGTAGATTACTTTGCTCCTGCTTTTATTGGCGATACTATTATTGCAAAAACAGCCATCCTTAGAAAAGGAAAACAAATCGTAAATGCACAATGCGAAATCTGGAACAGCAACCAAACGAGGTTAATTGCCAGAGCAACTTCTAATCTTCTTAAAACCAATATCGTCAAGAAAGAATTATAACTCTTTTTTTAACATATAGAAACATCGTTATTTAAACTTTAAAAGCATTTCAGTTTGCTTTAAATAAGATCGAAGTAATTAAGAATAGAGTTCTTTTATTTTATACTTAAAAAACTATTTAATCTACGTATTGCTCGCATTTTACATTTCACAAAAAGAGCTTTTTTTTAATCAAAAATATACCAATCGGTATAAAAAATTATTATGACACCATTAAACCGAAAACTGCTAATTTTTACCGTTATTCTGGCTGCAATTATGGAATTGATTGATATATCGATTGTAAATGTCGCGCTATCTCATATGAGCGGAAATCTGGGCGCAACGCTCGAAGATACTTCGTGGGTAATTACTGCCTATGCAATTGCAAATGTGATTATTATTCCTATTACAAGCTTTCTGAGTGCAAATCTTGGACGACGTAATTATTATATTGGTTCGGTCATTTTATTTACATTCTGTTCGTTTATGTGCGGACATTCTTCTAATATTTGGATGTTAGTTTTCTTTAGATTTTTTCAAGGAATTGGTGGCGGCGCTTTATTATCGATCTCGCAGGTTGTGGTTTTTGAACTTTTTCCAAAAGAAAAACAATCTACGGCGGGAGCTTTATTTGGTGCAGGAATTTTTATTGGACCCACTATTGGACCTACACTTGGCGGATATATCACCGAAAATTACGATTGGCCTTGGATATTTTTAATCAATGTGCCAATTGGTATTCTAGTTATGATTTCATGTTATTTCTTATTGCGCGAACCTCTGGTTAAACCCGAAATTACAAAAGTAGACTGGATAGGAATTGCTTTATTGGCCATAGGAGTTGGTGCATTGCAAACGGTTTTGGAAAGAGGCGAAGTCGAAGATTGGTTCGAAACCCGCTATATTGTTATACTAACCGTTATTGCTACATTAACTTTGCTGGCGTTTATTTATTGGGAATTATCAATAAAAAATCCTGTGGTAAACCTCAGGGTTCTCAAAAGTAAATCGTTGAGTATTGCGGCAGTTTTGACCTTTGTTACGGGATTTGGAATGTTTATTTCGATCTATATTACACCTGCCGTAGCGCAACGTCTTTTGAGTTTTTCTCCCTATCAAACCGGTTTATTATTGCTTCCGGGGGCTTTGTTTGCTTTGCTTGCTTTAAAAACATGCGGAACGTTATTGCAAAAAGGTGTTTCGCCTGTTATAATTATTGCAGCCGGATTTCTTTTGTTCATTTATTTTAATTGGCGAATGTCTGAGATGACTTTAAATACAAGTGCTGCCGAGGTAGCCTCTTCACTTATTTTTCGTGCATTAGGCATGGCTTTACTAACCGTTCCGCTTACAATGTTGGCCGTTTCATCTTTAGACGATAAAGATGTTGGACAAGGTGCTGCACTCAATAATATGATGCGTCAATTGGGCGGTTCATTTGGTGTGTCGATCATTAATACCTATGTCGCACATCGTTTTGCGGCGCACAGAAACGAACTAATTTCTAGTGTAACTCCAGATAATATCCTGGCAATGGAGCGAATAAATGCCTACATCAAATATTTTCAAAGTAAAGGTTTTGCTTATAATGAAGCAAAATTAAAAGCGCTGAAACTTATGGAAAATATTGTATTAAGACAATCTTCGTTATTGAGTTACAGAGATGCATTTTTTCTTGTTGGATTGTTCTTTGTGGTTACGCTTCCTTTGCTTTTGTTTGTTATGAATAAATCAAAAAAAAGAAAATCAGATTTGATTATTTCTGATCATTAAAACTAAATTAATATAAAGCTATTTTTTATTTGAAAGATTCAAAATGGCGGATTTTAATCCTTTGGCTGAAGCCGATAAAACAACATCTTTTCCATTTTCTTCTTTCTGAATGATGATTTGGGCATATCCGTTAAACAATTTTCGTTTCCAAGGTTCAGACGGTTTTACAATTTGAATAATTCCGGGATCTGTATTCATCACGTCCCAATCTTTTATTTTTTGTAATGGTTTTGTTATGATATAAATTGTGTTTTTCCCTTCTTTTAAAATATCTGAGCTTAAAGTGTATTTTTGAACATCTTCAATACTTGAATTTACTCTATTTCCATTGATAAAAACCAATGTCTCTACTCCTATTTTCTTGTAAAATAAATTCACAATATAGGTTTTTGAATTTTCTTTCAAATCAAACTCACCACGATAAACATACGATTTTGCCTGATTTTTATAATCTCTGCCTTCAAAAGCTGTATTCCAGTCTTTCTCTAAATATATTGGTAATTCCTGAGGTAATTCTGTAGCAAAAAGTTTTTGTTCTTGCAAATTAGTAATCGAAGCCAACGTAATTTCATCTATAAATTGATCTTTTTCTAACGAAGTTGGATCTCCATTTCCTACACCCAGTATTTTTCCGTTTTTAATAGAAAATGTAATTTCGTCATTTGCAGTTGGTACATGCAAACCATTTTTATCCAAAACTTCAACTGTAATTACCGAAACATTGGCATTTGCAACATTCTCTTTATCAATCGAAAGTTTAATACTCTCCGATTTTTCAGTTGTTTTTTGAGTTTCAGCAAGGACTTTTTTACCATTTTTATATCCAATTGCTTCAAGAGTTCCCGGAACATATTTTACTTTCCATTCTAAATGTCCATACAATTCCATTTTCTTTTTACCTAAACTCTTTTTATTGAGAAAAAGTTCGACTTCATCACAATTAGAATGTATCCAAACATCGATTTCTTTACCTTCCATTCCACTCCAATTCCAATGTGGCATAATATGCAAAACAGGCGTATTTCCCCACCATGATTTTAAGTAAAAAACATTGTCTTTAGGAAAACCGCAAACATCCATCATTCCAAAATAAGATGTAACCGATGGCCAACCATACGGTGTTGGCTCACCTCGATAATCAAAACCTGTCCAAATAAACATTCCGGCTAAATACGGACGTGTTGCATAAAATTTCCATCCTTCTTCGATACTATAAAAAGTTGGGCGCGGTTTTACGTCATAAGCACTTTTATAATGCTTGGCATCATCTGTAAAGTAAATACCTCGCGTGGCAAAAGTTGAACCTTCCTCTGTTCCCATTCCGGGTTGATTTTTAAACTCATTTCTATGCGCATCAATATCTCCATTTCCCATATAATTGTAACCCATAATTTCAACAACAGACGATATTCCGCTTTTAAAACCGCTGCTGATTCCAACCGTTACAGGTCTTGTAGGATCAATACTTTTACTAAATCCTTGCATTACATTAGTAATACGTTCGCCAATTATGCTTCCTTCAATATTCCATTCTTCATTACCAACAGACCAACAAACAACGCTTGGATGATTTCGATCGCGCTCTATCATACGTTTCAAATCGTTTAAATGATAATCATTAATTCCCATCAAGCGAGTTTCATCAATTACCAACATTCCTAACTTATCGCAAGCATCAAGCAATTCTGGCGTTGGCGGATTATGCGAGCAGCGATAAGCATTCGACCCCATATCTTTCAATTTTTTAATTCTGTAATATTGCAATTCGTCTGGTAACGCTGCGCCAATTCCTGCATGATCCTGATGATTGTTTGTGCCTTTTAATTTTAAAGGTTTTCCGTTAAGGAAAAAACCTTTTTCAGGATCAAAAAGAATAGTTCTTATCCCAAAATTAGTTTCATAACTGTCTACAATTTTTCCTTCTTGTTTTATCTGCGTTAGCAAACGGTACAAATTTGGCGAGTCAATATCCCACAACAACGGATTTTTCACTTCTAATTTTGAAGTATATTTTTCTGTTTTATAAAAATCCGGAGCTACCATATCACCAGAAATCGTAGCGATTTTTTTTCCCGAAGCATCTACAATTGTTTGTAAAACTTCAATCGAACCTTTATAATTTCCTTTGTTTTCTATTATAGTTTCGGCGGTAACTTTTGCATCATCACCTTGAATTTCAGATGTTACATAAGTTCCATTCTGAATCACGTGCAACGGATTTGTTTTCTGAATGTAAACATGTCTATAAATTCCTGCTCCTTCGTAAAACCAACCTTCTTCCATTGATGCATCTGCACGAACAACAATTGTATTTTCTCTACCATAATTAACGTAAGCCGTTACATCATACTCAAAACCATTATAACCGCTTTCTTCTGTCCCGAGAAAATAACCATTAAAAAATACTTTCGAATTTCTAAAAACGCCATCAAATTTTAAGGATATAATTTTTCCCTGATCACTTTGCGAAATATTGATTTTCTTTCTGTACCAACCAATACTTTTTTCAGGAAAACCTTTTCCGGCCGCTTTAAAACCGTGACTATAACTGGCTTTTTCGCTAAAAGATTGCTCTACTACCCAATCATGCGGAAGATCTATTTTTCTCCAGGCACGATCATCAAATCCAGTTGCAGCGGGACCATCGCCAAAACCGGTTTTTGCTAAGTAAGAAAAATAACCCTCGGCATGCCCAAAATCTTTTTGAGTATCATATAAATGACCCAACGAAAAACGCCAATCTTTATCAATTAAAATCAACTCGCGATCTGATTTGTTTTGAGCAAATACGCCAATTGATACTAAAAATATAAGTGACAAAAAAATTTCCTGGATAGAAATGTTTTTCATAAACAATGTGGTTATTATGGAATAGTTAGCAAGTAGCGATAAAAATATGTTTTTTAGACGACAAAAATCAATAGTATTTTATCAAATCATAATCGCTTATTGCGTTTACAATAAATTACTTTATTACATAAAAATTGCTGATTTGATTTCCAAAAACACTTTGAAAAATTCTTTTTAGCATTTGAAATACAAGCTTGTAAATTCTGTTTCTAAAATTTAGAATCATTCTATTGCCTCTCTTTTCATAAATGATTTTGTTTTGATGTAATTTTATATTGAAATTAACTTAAAATCAAAAAATCAATAATTTTTATGAGTGTTATTGAAGATGAAAATAAACTTATTAGCACCATTAAGCGTATCGATCAAAAAATCGATAAGCTTAATGACCAAAAGATAATTGCCTTTTTTGAAGCTCTTGGCTTAACTGAAAGAGAAGATGTTCCTAAAAATTTTCTGGAATGGGAGACCATTCTTATTGTGGTTCCAGACCGCCATATATCGCACGAATTAAAATATTACAAATATTCGATTGCGCGACTTTCGTTTGTTACAAATCCAAATGCTCAAGAAATTCATATTTTTGATTTTAACGAATGGAAAAAAATCACTCAAAACAAAACTCAATTTCAGATTAGAGAAATGCTAAAAACAAGTTTTGGCGGTGTTCGAAATCATTCTGACAGATTAAATTAAGTTTTTCTAACTTTTGCATTTACTTTCTTAAATACCTTAGTTTTGTTTTAATATTACTGTAACCAATTAATATTTAACCAAAATGAAGTGGATTACTAGAGAAAGGCCTAAAATTGATCGAATTGCGTGTCCGTGGCTCATTAAAAAATTTGTCGACATTGATGCTGAGTTTCTTTATGTTCCTTTTAATGAAGTTATCGATAAAGCAAAAGAACTCAACGCAATTCCGTTTGATATTCCTGATGTAGAATTTACGCATTATAATGCCGAATGTACTTTTGATTACATTATTAAAAAATATCAAATTACTGATCCTGCGGTTCTCATTATGTCTAATATTGTTCGTGGCGCCGATACAGACAGGCATGATTTAGCAAAAGAATCGGCTGGGCTTTGGGCAATATCGGCTGGACTTGCACATAATATCACAAACGATCTCGAATTACTGAAAAACGGCATGCTTCTTTATGATGCATTGTATAGTTGGGCAACTCATTTGTACAAACAAAATCATTTGCAAAATAGCCCTTTTGAAAGCTTACTTCATGAGGTTTATACCAAATTTTTAAAGGATAAAAAGTCAAGTAAAAAAACACCTACTTGGGTTACAGATCTTAAAGAAATCATTCAAGATCAAATCGATGCACAATTTACGTTTGACTTAAAGAAAATTTCAAGTGATCTCGAACTCAATCCTTCCTACTTGTCTCGAGAGTTTTCTAAGTATTTTGAAGATCTAAATTTTGGCGATTATGTTCGAAAATTGCGTATCGAAAAAGCCATAAATCTGATTCAAAACTCAACATATACCTTAACGGAAATTGCTTACATGACTGGTTTTTCAGACCAAAGTCACTTTACCCGAATATTTAAATTACACACAGGCAAAAATCCTTCTTCATATAAAAAAAGTGCTCTAAAAAGTAACGTAGATACAAAAGGTAAATAACATTCTATTTATAGTTTTGTATTCGTGATAGTTTTGTTTCTCATTAACAAAACCTATTATGACTTCGATAAAACACCTTTTTGTAATTATTTTATTTGCACTTAATTTTTCTGCATTTTCTCAAACAACATACCCAAAAATAACGGGTTATTTTGGGGTAATGCACCCTATTGTAACTTTTAGCGATCAAGCAACTAATGTAAATTTTAGAGATTATTATGCCGTAGGATTTCCAACAGGCATTAATATTTGGAAATCGTCAAAAATTGGTTTTTCTTTTGAAGTTGTTCCAAATATAAAAGTGCAAGGTGATAGCGATAAAGTAACAAATTTACTATTTCATCCCGGCGTTTTAATTGCGTTAGGAAAAGGGTATACTTTTGCCGGAAGAGCTGCTTTTGAAAGCAGCGGCAGATATGGTTTTACTCCTGTTATCAACAAAACGGTTATAAAAAGCGATAATTGTAGTTATTTTGTTGCTGTTCCTCTTCCTGTAAGATTTGGAAATGATCATCCTGCCACATTTACTATTGGCTTTCAATTTGGAATTGCTTTTTAAAAAAAGAGGCTTCAGTATTTACTTAATTTCAAAAATCCTGATAAACTTTTGTTCTAATTTTTTTCGTCTTCTTTCTGTTTTCCATCTGGAATAAAAAGCCATTACAAGCAAAAATAAATTTATAATTGTAGTTCCTCGTCTTAGTCCTTTTGCGAAAAACAAAAAAAATAGATTAATCACTATTATACCAATAACTGGAGCATATTCGGCCCAGATTAACTGAAGTTTGCTGTTGGGCTCTACAACGTAATCTACTTTTAGCACGTTATTAACGTTTTTGTATTTTCCTTTTACAATAAAAATTGTTGGTGACGTTGCTGAGTTTAGGGTTAAACTAAAACTTTTATCATCAAAAAGACCGTAAAAAGGTTTTGTACCTGTAAAAATGGGAAATAATCTAAACGTACTTAAATTTACTTTTAGGGAACCAACTTCTGTATTGTTTATTAATCTTGCTCTGAATTCAGCTAAACTGAGTTTTGATTCCATTCATGAATAATTTAAAGTCTGGTTTACAAACTTTTATTTTTGTTTTACAAGAACCGATTTAAATTCTTCTTATAAGTTCTTTTACTCTCCCAAAAACATAATTTGCTTTTTCATCATATACAACCATATCAAAATCAAGACTTCCTTCGCTAAAATTGCCTTCTTTTTTGGTGTCTGAATATACTTTTTCAAAATATAAATCACGTTTCTTAATCCATTCCAGCTGCTCTTTTTTCAATTTAGACTGTTCTTTCGAACTCAGTTTTAGCTTTAAATTTTTATACGTAACATTCAACAAACTATCAGATTGGTTGTAGTACTCGACAGCACAATTTCTCATACCAACTCCAGTATCTAAACAATGTTGATAGGAAGTTTTTAATTTGCTAACGCTTTCCAAAGTTTGTGAATTACAATGCAATGCAAACAGCATAAAGAAGACTAGTATCGATTTTTTTATCATATTTTTAAATATTTATTAATACTGCATATTTAAGACTTTTATTCGGATATAAATTTATTGAATTGTTCTTTATTAATCTTAAAAACTGTTGATGGCTTCCCTTCTACTAAATTTCCTCTATCATTTATTGACACAACATTTTCATTAAGCTTTTCTAAAAAATAGTCAACTTTACAATGTTCAAAATCATATATTGACCAAACAAATGTTTGTTTAAAGTTATCATTTTTATAGTAATCAGTTTCGTAATTTGCACCTAAAATACCATATTCAATACTCTTTTTAAAATGCCCCTTCTTAGGGCTTGGTAACTTCCAATATGTCGTTTTAAATTGCTCGTCTTCACTTTTTTCCAGCTTCCAATTTTTATCCAATATTGGTAAACCTATTTTCTGCCTTTCGTCATTAAACTCAATTCCAGTATTTTTATTAAATGGAATAAGTATTTTATAAACTTTATTGATCGAAAAATATAATATTACAAGCATTAAAATTTTCGCAACTCCTTTCATACCAAGATTAAATTCCTTAGGATTGCTCTGGTAGTCTTTATAATAAGCAAATAGAAATGGAATTAAAAAAACTATTGTAATTAAAATAACAATTAAATAATTTTTACTCATACTTTCATTGCTTTTTATTGCACGATCAGCAAACTCTTAAGCTTATCTTCAAGTGCTTTTCCGTGAATGTTTTTGGCTAGAATAATTCCGTTTTTGTCTATTAAAAAATTCAATGGCACAGATTGAAGTCTATAATCATTAACAGCCGGCGATTGCCAATATTTTAAATCACTTACTTGTGTCCACGGGAGTTTTTGTTTTGCAATTGCTGCCAACCAAAGCACCTTTTTAGTGTCCATTGAAACGCTGAAAATAGTAAATTTATCAGGATACGTATTATACAATTTTAACAATTGAGGCTGTTCTTTCGTGCAAGGTCCGCACCACGAAGCCCAAAAATCTACTAAAACTAATTCTCCTCTAAAAGAAGAAAGCGCAACGTTATTTCCTTTAGTATCCGGAAGGTCAATTTCTGGAGCAATATCGCCAATTTCAGTTCCAACAACTTGTGCTTTCAAAGTTGTTATGATACAGCAAAGGAATGCTAAAATAAGTAGTGTTTTATTCATCGTTTAATTAAGTTTTTTTGTTTGGGGCTTTTTAATCTCGCAAAGTCCGAGAGTTTTTAAGCTTTAATAATTGGCTTGCCTCCAGCTTTAGCTGGAGTTTTCTTAAAGTATTATCAATGGCTTTAGCCAAAAATATAAATTTGGTTATAGCCTTTTTAATTTTATCTAATATCTCCAGCTAAAGCTGGAGGCTATTCAAAAATAACTTTCCGATTCTGCGACTTTGCGAGATTAATACATTCGCAAATATAAATTTCTTTATTAAATCTTCTATCGTTTTACTCATCATTTCATCTCCTCCATCTTAAAATTATGCTAAATATTTCTCTTTAAATTGGCATATCGGGAAAAGTCGATATCTTTGCACCATGGAAAATATAGAAATCTTTAAAGCGCTCTCCAACAAATCCAGATTGCAAATGCTGGAGTGGTTAAAAGAGCCTGAAATAAATTTTCCGGATCAACTTCAGCATGCTGGATTTGAACACGGAGTTTGTGTTGGTCAGATTCAAGCTAAGGCTGGTCTAACACAATCGACAGTTTCTGAATACCTGTCTATTTTACAACGTGCGGGATTTATCGAATCGAAACGCGTTGGACAATGGACTTATTATAAACGTAACGAAGGTGCCTTTGAAGCACTCAGTAAATTAATTCAATCTAATTTGTAAATTACTATGAGTACAAACAACCTATTTTCGCCATTTAACTTAAAAACGTTAAATCTTAAAAACAGAATCGTAATGGCGCCTATGACGCGCTCATTTTCTCCAAACGGAGTTCCAACTGATGAAGTGGCTTCTTACTACCAAAAAAGAGCCGAAGGTGAAGTTGGATTAATATTATCTGAAGGAACTGTTATCGACAGACCTTCATCATCTAATGATGCTAATGTTCCTCACTTTTATGGAGACGAAGCGCTAAAAGGATGGAAAAAAGTGATTGACGAAGTTCACGCAGCCGGAGGTTCAATGGGACCACAAATCTGGCATATGGGAATTATGGACAACCATCATTCAGGATGGGTTCCGCCAGTTCCTTTTGAAGGACCGTCTGGTTTAAACCGACCTGATTTTAGCAACGGAAACACAATGTCTGAAAAAGATATTGAAGATACTATTATTGCTTTTGGAAAAGCTGCTGCCGATGCGAAACGTTTGGGTTTTGACACTATCGAAATTCACGGAGCGCACGGTTATTTAATTGATCAATTCTTTAGAGCCGAAACTAATTTACGTACTGATATTTATGGTGGAAAAACGCTACCGGAACGTAATCGTTTTGCAATTGAAGTTGTAAAAGAAATTAGAAAACAAGTAGGTAACGATTTTGCTGTTATCATGCGTTTTTCTCAATTTAAACCTTCTGATTATAATTACAAACTGGCTAAAAATCCGCAGGAACTTGAGGCTTGGCTTTCGCCGATTGTTGATGCCGGAGTTGATATTCTACACTGTTCTCAAAGAAGATTCTGGGAACCTGAATTTGAAGATTCTGACTTGAATTTTGCGGGTTGGGCTAAAAAAGTTACCGGAGCACCAACTATTACAGTAGGTTCTGTTGGTCTTTCTGGTGATTTCTTTGGAGCATTTGCCGGAGAAAGTTCTCAACCAACTTCTCTTGAAGAATTAAACAGACGTTTCGACAGAGGCGATTTTGATTTAGTTGCTGTTGGAAGACCTCTTTTATCTGATCCTAATTGGGTTGCTAAAATTAAAGAGGGAAAAACTAGTGAACTAAAAGGTTTCAGTAAAGAAGCTTTAGGTCAATTGATTTTAGAATAAGTTTTTTTTTAAAGGTTCAAAGAGGCAAAGGTTCAGAGGAACAGAGGTCTTTTTAACTTTTGGAGAAGTGCTTTTAGAATAAGTTTTTTTTTTTAAGTACTAAGATTCTGAGATACTAAGTTTTTTTGAATAACATAATTAAAAATTTTATCTTTGCAGTCATGAAATTCTTGAACAGCATATTACGCCTTCCTTTTTTCAGCACTTATTATTATGCAATAATACTTGCTCGGAAAGGCTATGCATATAATTCAACGTATTCGCGATTGTAAATTAAAAGAATAAATTATATTCAACCTTTAAGCCTGGGCATTTTTGTCCGGGCTTTTTTATTTTCAAAAAAATGGAAACAATTCAAAAACTTAAAGAAAATGCAGCAATATTTCTTCCTGAAAATGGTTTGAAAGAAAAAATAAATCTAGCTGAAAAGGAAAACAGAAAATTAATTATCAAACTTGGTTTTGATCCAACCGCTCCTGATTTACACTTGGGACATGCTGTTGTTTTAAAAAAACTAAAACAATTTCAGGATTTAGGACATCAAATTGTAATTGTAGTAGGAAGCTTTACCGCCAGAATTGGTGATCCCACCGGAAAAAACAAAAGCCGAAAATCTTTGAGTATTGAAGAAGTAAAACACAATGCCGAAACTTACATTTCGCAATTGTCAAAAATTATTGATGTTGAGAAAGCAAAAATCGTTTTTAATTCAGAGTGGCTGGATGAACTCTCTTTTTCTGAAATAATTCAGATTATGTCAAATGTTACAGTTGCTCAACTGATGCACCGAAATGATTTTAACAAGCGATTTACAGAGAATACACCAATTGCAATGCATGAATTGGTTTACCCAATTTTACAAGGGTTTGATTCTGTAAAAATCAATGCCGATATCGAAATGGGAGGCACAGATCAGTTATTCAATTGTACAATGGGAAGACAATTGCAGGAAAATTTTAACATGCCAGGACAAATTGTAATGTGCATGCCATTGCTAAAAGGTCTTGATGGAAAAGAAAAAATGAGTAAATCATTGCATAATACAATTGGATTGATAGATGAACCAAACGAAATGTTTGGAAAAACAATGTCAATTCCTGATGCTCTTATTTTAGAGTTCCTAGAATTAACAACCGATTTTTCATTAGAAGAAAAACAAGAGATCAAAAAAAGATTGGAAAATGATAATCCAATGAATATTAAAAAGTTGATTGCGAAAAATATTATCACTCAGTACCATAATAAAAACAGTGCCGAAAAAGCTGAGGAATTCTTCATTAATCAATTTCAAAATAAAAATTTGGAGTCAAAATCATTTGTCACGGTTATGATATCTTCTTTAGAAAATGAAAAGAACGAAATAACCTTAATTGACCTTTGCTCTTTAATTAAAAATGACATTACGAAGTCGGCAAACAGAAGATTGATTGAAAGTGGTGCAGTTCAGATTAATAATGAAAAAATTCTAAATCCGTTCGAAATAATTCCATTAGAAAAAGAGACAAAAATCAAAATTGGAAAGAGAAATTTCTATGAATTACTATAAAATATAAAAGGGATGAAAACATGATATTTCATCCCTTTTTTGAATATCTACAACTAACAAAATTTAGAAATTCATTTTTTTCAAGGTTCAAAGGTTCAAAGGGACAGAGTGAAAAACTTTGAACCTTTGTGCCTTTGAACCTTTGCAACTATTTTTAAGAAACTTTTCTTCTTAAAAACTTATTCGTAAGTCTATTTCGTACAGGTTCGTCGTAGAATTTAAGACATAGAAGAGCAATTACTATACTTGCGACCAAAACTCCAATACCTAATGGGTATCCTTCTTTTAAAGTAACTTTATTATCGATTACCCAAGCCATATACCAATAAATTAGTGGATAATGTATGATGTAAATTGGATAGGATATATCTCCCAATGCTTTGCATATTTTTAGTGAAAGTGGATTTTTGATTTCTCCTCCTGCTCCTATTGCAACTATTAATGGAAACAATACTATGATAGAAAATGATTCGTAAAAACCATTCATCCATAAACTGTTTTCATCACCAATTCTTGGTATACTAAAAATTACCAAAATTAGAATACTGCAAACCCAGAAAGCTCCTTTTATGTGAATTAGCTTTCCTAATCTAGAAAGTAAGACTCCTGCAAAAAATGGATATAACAATCGCGTAAAACCAATATTCATTTGTTCAAGGTTTAAAGACCAACCTCCAATAACATCTCCTTTTGGACCAAAAACGGTTAGATTAATAAGCATTGCTGCAAATATCAAAACAAAGATTGTTAGAACTGTATTCGAGAATTTACGGAAAAATAATGCATATAGTATATTACCTATGTATTCGAAGAAAAGCGACCATGCTGGACCATCAAGCGGATGCATTTCGCCCCAACCTCTAATTTCTAATGAAGGAGGAATTGGTAATAACGTAAAACCAATTACCATGGTTAAAATCACTTTCCATACTTCCATTCCTGCAATTTGAGGAAAAACATTTGAAGCCTGAAAGTAATAAAAAATGGCTCCAATGATCATTCCCATAATTACCATGGGCTGTAAACGAATTAAACGTCGTTTGTAAAATTCCCATTGTGTTAATTTCCCCCAACGATCGTCGTAGGCATATGCTACAACAAATCCCGACAAGAGAAAAAAGAAATCTACTGCCAAATAACCGTGGTTGATTATTTGTTTAAAACGACTTCCTTCGTTAAAAGCTTCAAAAATGTGAAAGATAACTACTAAAATTGCGGCTACTCCTCGTAAACCGTCTAGAATTTCATAATGTTTTTTTGGTTTAATGTCCATTGCTATTGAACTCATAATTTTTTTGGTGGTTAAAAGGTTAGTTTTTTTTCTTTAAAAATAACAATTGATAATTAATAATTGACAATTATTATTGATGATTCTTAAGCCACTCTAATCTGCGTTGATCCGGTAAGTGTGTCACTTTAAAATTTTCGAATTTAGCTTCAAAACCTTTTCCGTCTGGAGATGCAGCCATTAAACCAACCATTACGGGCGTATTATCCTGCAAAGGCGCGTTTCTGGTCATGATGTAATTTTTATCATCATAAGAAAAGAAAACCTCCACAGCATCAAGTCTTCTTACCACTTTTATCCATACAAATGGAGGCGCTTTTTCGAGCGTAGTTACACTCCAATCGCTTTTGTCGTGTGTTACAACAGTACTAATATTAAATTTTCCGTCAACAAACTCTACTCCTGTTTTAATGTAGTTTTTTTCATCAATACGAAGCATTAACCCCATTTGGTCAAAACGGGCGATATAATTACCGGTTAATTTTACTTTGGCTTCAAATTCTCCACCATAAGTAGTATAATAAAAAGGTGCATCGTCTACCGTAAACCCATAATGAGAAATACGCCAATAATCACTATTAGCGGTAACATTCATAATTAATGCATTGTTTTTAATTTCCCATTTTTCAGGTTCGTTAAACCATTGCATTTTATTAAGGCTTTGCGCCGAAAGATTTTGTGCCAAAAATAAAACCATAGCACTAAGTACAATTTTTTTCATGTTTTTTTATTTGAACTATTAATATTTAAAACAGTAAAGCTGCAACTTTTTACACTTGCAGCTTTACAACCAACCAATTTAGAAATAATGAAATTATTGAAGTGAGAATCCCACTTTAGATTTTATATCTGTAGAAGATGCTCCAACGATAGCTTCAAAAGCTCCCGGTTCAGCAATCCAGTCGTGTTTTTTATCATCAAAAAAGCTCAGTGCAGTTTTATCAACTGTAAATGTTACTGTTTTTTCTTCTCCTGCTTTAAGCGCAATTTTTTCAAATCCTTTTAATTCTTTTATCGGACGTGGCAAAGAGGATTTTAAATCACTGATATAAAGCTGAACCACTTCTGAACCTTCTCTTGATCCTGTATTTTTTACTTTAACCGAGAATGTAATTTTATCTCCAGCCGACATTTGTTTTTTATCTGCTGTTACTTTTCCGTATTCGAATGTTGTATAACTTAATCCGTGACCGAAAGAGAATAAAGGTTTTGCTTTTTGTTTGTCTGCCCAACGGTACCCTACAAAAATACTTTCTTTGTATGTTACGTCATCTCCACCAGGGAATTCTCCTAAAGCATGAGCTCCGTTATCAGATAATTTTACTGGGAATGTAAAAGATAATTTTCCTGATGGATTTACATCTCCAACCAAAATTGCTGCCAAAGCATTTCCTGCTTCAGTACCTAAAAACCAACCTTGTACAATTCCCGGAACTTCTTTTACCCACGGCATTGCCACAGCATTTCCTGAGATATTTACAAAAACTATATTTTTATTTACTTTAACCAAATCGTTAATTAATTGATCCTGACCGTATGAAAGTCCAAGTTCTTTACGATCATAACCTTCTGCATCTTGTAAATCGCTTTTGTTTGTTCCACCAATAAACAATACAACATCTGCATCTTTAGCTACTTTAAGAGCCTCAGCCGTTAACTCAGCAGGAGAACGTTTGTCTTCTAAACTTACTTTTGCGATTACTCCGTTATAATTACTTGTTGGATCACCAACATAACCACGTGCGTAAACTATTTCGGCTTGGTTACCAATTCTTTTTTTCAATCCTTCAAGCGGAGTAATTTCATATCTCGCTTTAAGCGAAGAACTTCCTCCTCCAACTGTCATCATTTTGATTGCATTTTCACCAATAACTGCGATTTTCTTTGTTTTAGAAAGATTAATTGGCAAAATATTGTTTTTGTTTTGAAGCAATACGATTCCTTCTTCGGCAATTTTACGACCAGCTTCTGCGTGTTCTTGTGTCCCAAAAGATCCAAAAGGTCTGTTTCTATCCATTGTAGTCAAGAATGATAAACGTAAAATACGGCGTACTTTTTCGTCTAATTCTTTAGTTCCTACTTCGCCTTTTCTAATCATTTCTGAATAAGGTTTGGCTAAGAAATAGTTATCATAAGCATTACTTGTTCCCCATGAAAGCCCGTTTGTCCATGAACCAAACTCCATATCTAAACCATTAAATATAGATTGTTTAGTATCACTTACACCTCCCCAATCTGAAACTACAACGCCTTTAAATCCCCATTCGCCACGCAGAATATCATTTAACAAATATTCGTTATGACAACATTGCTGACCTTTATATTTATTGTAAGCACCCATAATTGCCCAAGCATCTCCTTCTTGAACTGCGGCTTTAAAAGCGGGTAAATAGATTTCATATAATGCACGATCATCAACAATTACGTTTACTGAGTTACGTTTTGTTTCCTGATTGTTTAAAGCAAAATGTTTTACACAGGCTGCAACTCCATTTGCTTGTACTCCTTTAATATAAGGAACAACCATTTTTGAGGTCAAGAATGGATCTTCTCCCATGTATTCGAAATTACGTCCGTTTAACGGAGTTCTGTAAATATTAACTCCAGGACCTAATAATACATTTTTGTTACGGTAACGTGCTTCTTCTCCGATTGATTTTCCGTACAAAGAAGACATCTCTCTGTTCCAAGTTGCAGAAAGTGCTGTAAGAGCGGGAAACGCAATACAAGAATCATTTGTCCAGCCTGCCTGATCCCATTCGTCCCATTTTACTTCAGTACGAATTCCGTGTGGTCCATCGGTCATCCAGTTTTCAGGAATTCCCAAACGTGGTACACCCGGCGAACTAAATTTAGATTGCGCATGAATCATGGCAATTTTTTCATCGGTTGTCATTCTTGCAAGCGCATCTTCTACACGCTCACTAATAGGTTTTTTATCATCTAAATAAACCGGAACTTTATTCTGTGCGTTCACACCGATCGAGCTCAACAAAAGTAAAACAACAATTGTTTTAACGTTTTTAAACATAACTATTAATTTATTAAAGCATTTAATTAAAACTAAAAGAGACTTTAAAGTCACAAAGTACCTTTTAATTATAATGTAAAGCTAAAACGTTATAGTTCGTTTTGAAATTTTAAATGAAAAAAAGTAGTGAAATAAAAAACCAAAATACTGTAATTCAATTATTTAACAATTTAAAAACAGCAAAAAAAGTAGTGATTTTAAAATAATTAATTAGATTTTTATCGAAATTAAGCCAATTTTCATGACCATTTCTTCAAAATCATTTCGCGAAACTGCAGCTTTATTTCGAGCTCTGGTTCGATAATTATAAATGGTACTTAAAGAGTAACGAAGAAAGGCTGCAATTTTTACACTATCGGTAATTCCTAAGCGAATCAAAGCAAAAATACGGAGTTCTGTGTTGAGCAGTTCTCCTTGCTTTAAAACGATTTGTTCTTCTTTAATTAAAAGCGCGTTGAAGTCTTTCACGAAAGTGGGATATAAATTCAAGAAGATTACATCAAAGTTTTTATATAATTCTTCGAGTTCGTTATCGACCAGAGTAGTCGATTTTAGCATTTTGTAAATCTCATCAAACTGTTTGGCGGTTGCCTTTTTGTTTAAAATAATGCGATAATTTTCGAGTTTATTAATGTATGTAGAACAAAGACTAAAAAAGTGCGCTATATACTCCTCTTTAATATGGTTCGATTCTGATAATTGTGCGTTTCGTTCCTGTAGCTGATTGTTGGTTTCCGTAATATCCTTATTCAATTCGGCAAGTTTTTGACTTGTGATGAAAAGTTCTCCACGAATTCTGGAAACTTTTTTCATTTGCTTATACACGTAAATTATGGCTACCAACAAAAATGCCGATAATAAACTGATGCATAAAAGATACAATTGCAATTCTGTTTTTCTCTTTGCCTCTTTTTCTAAATAAACGGTGTTTATTATCGAATATACTTCTGACATTAAAAGGGTTCTAAACTGAACATTGCAATATAGTGCGTCTTCAATCGCAGACTGTGTTAGTTTGTAGGCCATATCGACATCTCCTGTTTCATAAAAAACCAAAGCTAATTCCTGAAGTGACGCATTGTCTTTATTTGCTTTTTTTATATCTGAAGTTGCAGAGAGCGCATAGTATTTCTTTCTTGGTTCTAATTGATGCCTTTTTTCGTAAATTTTTCCCAGAAGATAGGTTATCATTGCATATTGAGGATCATCTTCCTTTATGTTTTTAAACAAATACAACAACTGTTTTTCGGCAATGTCGAGTTTTTTTTGCGACATTATTTGCTGTATCTTATTGATTTGGTAGTTTAGCGTTTTGGGATCTAAAACTGTCAATAAGGAATCACGGTATTTTTGAATTTGCTGAATGTATTTTACATCATAGCTGTTGGCAGCATAATGCTCAAAAAACTCCCGATAGGCTACATAATAATTTTCCAGTAACGCACGTGATAGCTTTTTTTTATCAATACTTTTTAAAATAGCCTCTGACTCACGATATTTTCCTGAAGACGAATAAAGGGTAACCAATTGAAGGTTTGCCAAATTTGACAATTCAGGATTTTGAATTTCGCTGGCAAGTTTCAGATTCTTTTTTACGTATAAAATTGCCGAATCTGAATTGAATTTCAAATATTCGGTATACAACGTTTTATTATAATTGTATTCTTGTTCTTTGGTTAAATCATCAGATTTGATTTTTTTAAAGTTCAAAATACGTTCTTCTTTTAGCTTAACGTATTGTCCTTTGTTTTTTAAAGCATCGTTTAGTTTTTCTAAAATAGTTGATGTACTATCCGATGCATAAACAGGAAAGCTTACTAGAACGATTAAAAGAATCTGAATAATTTTTTTCAAGTTGAAAACAAATAAATTTTGGAACTTACAAATATAACAAAGTGCTGCTAAAAATTTGAAATTATTATACCGCAATTGGTGCCGCCAAACAACTCTCCGGAATATCAAAAGCATTTACTAATGAAACGGCATCTGGTCGAATATCCCAGCATAGTTGGTTGACCATTTTACGAATTGCTTTTGTTTTTACGGCTTCCATATAACCATCTTCAAGATACCAGGCTCTGTTTTTTTCTATTTGCGAAAGTGCATATAATTGATTGAGTTTTACAAGGATTTCTTTTGATTTTTTATCTTCTACAGCTTGTATTGCAAGTTGAAATTGCTCTAAAACTACACGCTCTAAATAGGCTTGTGCTACATCGATCATTTGATGTTGTATAACATTAAATGCATCGTAAGCTTCTAATCCTCCATCGACTAATTTTTTGATACGTTTTGCTGCCGATGCCAAAATTGTTTTCTCTCTATGCTGAAATGCTTGCAAATGAAACTCTGCGTCCAGCAAATGTTCTTCGTCTGTTCTTCGGGTTGCTATTGGGTTTTTCTCTGCAAGAGCAGTTTTGGCATTTTCGTACACATAATTAATGATTCCTAAAGAACCCATCTCTCCAAATGATTTTCTAAATTCAGATAAACGGTTTTTGGCAACCAATTGCATCAAAACAGTGTTATCACCTTCAAAAGTGGTATAAATTTCGGTATCATTTTTTAGTGCGTCAATTCGGTTCTCAGACAAATATCCTTTTCCTCCACAAGCTTCGCGACATTCTTGCAAGATATCTCTTGTACTCCAGGTCGAATAGGATTTCATTCCTGCTGCCAAAGCTTCGATTTCCTGCATCTCTGACTCAGTTCGATTCAAAAATCGATTGGTAAGATATTGCAATGCAAAATGTACGGCATAAGTTTTAGCTAAATGCGGAAGTAATCGACGCTGATGCATTCTGTAATTTAAAATTGGAACTTCTGATCCGCCTTCGGGACCAAACTGTCGGCGTTGATCGCTGTATCGAATTGTAATTGTCAATCCAGATTTGGCTGCCGCCAAGGCAGAACGCGGAATACCAATTCGGCCTCCAACTAAAGTGCCCAACATGGTAAAAAACCGTCTGTTGTCACTCGGAATTGGGCTTTCAAATTCTCCTTTATCATTTACAGCGGCAAAACGATCGAGCATATTTTCTTTCGGAATAGTTACGTTATCAAAACTAATAGTACCGTTATCTACTCCATTTAGTCCCATTTTATGACCACAATCGCCAATCATAATTCCTTTTAAGGTATTTCCGTTTGTATCTCTTAACGGAACTATAAATGCATTTACACCGTAATCATGATCGTCAATAACTAATTTTGCAAAAACTGTTGCCATTTGTCCGTGAACGGCTGCGTTGCCTATATACTCTTTTTGAGCATTTTTGTTTGGTGTATGAATTACAAACGTTTGATCGTTATGATTATATGTTGCAGTTGTTTCAAGCCCTTTTACGTTTGAACCGTGATGTGTTTCGGTCATTGCAAAACATCCCGGAATTTTTAGCGACCCAATGTCTCTTAGGTATTTCGCATAATGTTTTTCTGTTCCTAACGACTGAACGCTCATTCCCCAAAGTCCAAATTGAACTCCAAATTTAATAACCAAACTCAGATCATGGTAACTTAAGGTTTCCATAATAGCAAAATAATCAGCTATGTTTTCTCCTCCTCCATATTGTTTTGGATAAGCCATATTTCCCAGATTTTCCTCAGCTAAAATTTTACACCAATTGTAAACGGTTTGGCGATATACATTAATATCTGTAGATGTTTCATAAGCAAATTCAGGTCTTGATATTACCGCTTTTACTTTGTTGATTATTGCTGCCTGTTTACCGTTTAAAATTTCGGTTATTTTTTGAATGTCAAAATCACTGTTGGTTTGCGAATTTGCAGTAAAAGAACCAGCTTTTGTTTTAAAATTCTGTAGCGCTTCTTCGCCCAAAATTCCAAGATCATTCTCTAATTTTATAAAATTTGATTGTAGCGTCGAAATATCTACATCTTTCTCTGAAAGTGCAACTGCAATATCAAAAATCGATTTTATATCTGTTTTATTTTGAATACTTTTTTCAATATCCAGTTTCCATTGTGCGAGTTCATTTCGCGAAGGCGGATTTGAAATATCGACTCTCGAAAGCAATTGCTGTTTTTCTTCGGGCGAAAGCCACGTCAAATCATCAATAAATTTCTGAATTGTAGAGAACTCTTTTTGAGTCAACAAATCATCAGACCACACTAAATAAAATAACGGAATAAAGGCTTGGAGTTTGGTATTTTTCATAAAATATAGATTCGGTTTTTAATAGTTTTTGCCACAGATTAAAAAGTTTTTTTAGTCCTGAATTCACGAATTTTTTCAATCTATTTGCGCAATAATTCGTGAATTCGTGGCTATTTTAAAACATAGAATAATCTGTGAAATCTTTGGCATTCATTTTCATACATTTTATTGCATAAAAAAACAGAAATGAAAAATAATCATTCCTGTTTAAATATCCTGTTAAGATTCTGGTAATTTATAATTTTAAACCAATAAAAAACATAAAGTGCCTAACGTTATTTTAAAACCTTTGGATATTGCAGTAATTTTTGCTTCATCGCAAAAAGGTGATGTGAATTAAAAACTAATACAGCAAGAAAAACGATTCCGTATGCCAAAATCTGTATAGATCCAAATTGTTCTTTGTATAAAAACATAGCCAACAAAAAAGCAATCATTGGGTTTATATTTAAAAGCATCCCAACGGTTGATGAATTAATGCCGGAAAGTGCGTAAAGATTAAGAAACAAAGGAAAAATGGTAAACAAAATTGCAATGGTTTCTATACAGAAATAAAACTTAAACTCGGTAGGAACCGGGCCGCTGTAAGCAGGATAAAAAGGTAATAAAAACAAGGCTGCTAAAGTGATATGAAACGTTAGAATCAAAAATTTATCAAAACCTTTATTAATACGCTGACTTACTAAGTATGAGGCGTAGGTAAAACCTATGATGATACTAAAAAACATATCCATAATATTAGCATACGATAAAAGCAAACAACCTGAGATGCTTAATCCAACTGCCATCCATTGTGTTTTACTTAGTTTTTCATGTAATATAAAATAGGCCAGCAAAGTGGTTAAAATTGGACAAACCAAATACGCCAATGAAGTTGCTTTTACACTAACATGATTCATAACGTAAATAAATGTAAACCAATTTGCCATTAAAAAAACACTTCCTCCAATATTCAATAAAATGGTTTTACGTTTTTCTGATTTTGAAAGAGTTTTGAAAGTTTCTACTGCTTCTTTCATTTTTTTCTTTTTGAATGTAAAAGCGATAAGTAACATTAATATGCTACAACTACAAACACGATAGAATAAAATATCTAACGAGGCATAATCGTGTATTGGTTTTAAAACCAAACTGAAAAATCCCCAGATTATAAAGCAGGTCATCGCAGCGATGTAGTATTTTGTTGTTTTCATGGAGTTTTAGTTTTTGAATGGTTTTATTACAGCAAATTTCTAAAAAATAAAACAGCAATACAGATACAGTTTTTGTAAATTGCACCGTAACAGTTTTTTTTTTATTTCATGAAGAATTCTAATTATTTATACTTACAATTTGCTGACAGAATTGAAAAGCAAATTAAATCCGGCGTTTTAAATGTAGGAGACAAATTGCCTTCTATACGCGAAGTGTGTGCCGAAACTGGTTATAGCATGAGCACGGTAAGTAAAGCTTATTATGAAGTCGAGAGTAGGTCATTGATTGAATCTAGGCCTCAATCAGGTTATTATGTAAGTAATACTTCGGCACGAATTATTACTGAACCGTCACCAAGCAGTCCTATTTTAAAATGCGCCAATATTGACCGCGAAGATTTAATTGATCAGGTTTACGGTAATATGACTGACAAAAATATTACAATGCTGTCGTTAGGTTTTCCTTCTAATGAATTACTGCCTATTGCTAAGTTAAATAAGGGAATGATTCAGGCCATGCGTGACCTTCCAAATAGCGGAACAAGCTATGAACAAGTTCAAGGTAATCTTAACTTAAGAAAAGAAATTGCCCGATGGTCGTTTTCCTGGGGTGGAACTTTGACTGAAAAAGATATTATTACTATGCCCGGTTGTACAAGTGCAATATCGCATTGTTTAATGACGCTGACGAAACCCGGAGATACTATTATTACAGAAAGTCCTGCTTATTTTGGCATTTTACAATTGGCAAAATCATTGGGTTTATATATCATGGAATTGCCTACCAATATGACTACCGGAATAGAATTGGATGCGTTGAAAAAAGCACTTTCGTCTAAAAAAGTAAAACTATGTTTGTTGATGAGCAATTTTAGCAATCCGTCCGGAAGCATGATGCCAGCCGAACATAAAATAGAAGTTGTTCGTTTGATGGAATTTTATAATATTCCTTTGATTGAGGATGACATTCATGGCGATTTGTACTTTGGTACAAGCCGTCCAACGAATTGCAAAACCTATGACGAGACCGGAATTGTACTTTGTTGCAGTTCTGTTTCTAAAACTTTGGCTCCTGGATATCGTGTAGGTTGGGTGTCACCAGGAAAATTTAAAAAAGAAATTTTACGGAATAAGATTTATCATACGCTCTCCTCACCTACTATTACACATCAGGTTGTTGGGGATTTTCTTAAAAATGGCCGTTACGAAAATCATCTTCGAAAAATACGTCAGATACTGCATCATAATTGCAATAATTACATCAATACCATTTTAGAATCATTTCCAAAAGGAACAAAAGTAAGTCAGCCACAGGGCGGTTTTTTTCTGTGGATTGAACTTGATAAAAGTATAGACACTGCCGCTTTTTATCATTTGGCAATGCAACATAATATTAGCATTGCTCCTGGCCGAATTTTCTCTTTTCAGGATCAATTTTCGAATTGTATGCGATTGAGTTTTGGGCTCCCGTGGACAAATGAATTAAGACAATCCATACAAACTTTAGGGAAGTTAATTCGAGAATCTAGATTTTAGAGTAAAGAGAATAGAATATAGATTAAATACTCAACATATTATAGATTATAGTCGATACATAAAATAGTATTACAAAATATTTGATCTATATTCTCTTTACTCTTTACTCAATATAATTTAAACAAAAAAAAGCCAGACAACGACCTAAAACGTTGTCCGGCTAACAAATTGAGAAACCAACATCAATTAAATTATAAAACAAAGTAAGCGTTGTTTTCCGCTTTTATAAATTCGGGTTTAAGATCAAATTCTTTAATAATATCAAATTCACTTTGATACTCGTTAAGCATTTGCATTAAATTCTTTTCTATTGTATTAGAAATAGTGGTTACAGGTGTGTCTGTTGGCCTATTTTCGAAAGGATCCTGCAAATGAATTGCCATTCTCTCTATCAGAAAAAACATTCCTCCGATAACCGTAATTAACGGAATAGCAAACCAGCTAAGTAAACTTACCAATCCAAAAGGCAATAATAAAATAAACAAACACAATGTCATTCTGATGTACATACTGTAAGTCGTAGGAAAAATGGTGTTTTTAATACGTTCACATTTTCCCATTGCATCACATAATCTTGTCAAAGTTTTGTCAATTTCAACTTGTTGGTATGTATTGAGTCGTTTATCTTTTCTGGCAATTCTTAAATCTCTTGCGTGAAGCAATAATATTGCATTTGGAATATTCTGATGATTTCTCACAAAATTAAGTTCGTCTTCGCTAATCAAATCCTTAATTGGTTTTATTGCATCTTTATTACGCAACGCCTGTCCTAGACTATAACACCAAGCAATTTGTCTTTTAGTAAAATTCTCTTTAAACTCATTCGCTTCTACTGAAAATTCAGGGTCTTTATAAAAAGCAAGCATTTGTCTGACTAAGGTTCTGGACTCATTTACAATTGATCCCCAAATAATTCGTGCTTCCCACCATCTATCGTAAGCCTGATTTGATTTAAAAGCTAATAATAATGATATAATTGTTCCTACCATCGTAGGTATCGCAATCGGAATGTCAACCGAAACACTGATGAAATAGTGATGGAAAATTTCAAATAAAATGGTGTAAGCCAATACAAGACTTAACTCCACCTTAATCTTTCCGAGAATATACCGCATTGGAATTCTTTTCTTTAATAGCATATTTTTTGGTTTAAATTAAACTTGTATTTTTAAAAATATTTAGGTTTTAAACCAACTCTTCGTAAAGTGATAAAACCGGAAGCCCTAATTTGTCGTTTAAATTTTCCTTTTTAGTTTTTTTGAATTTGATTTTTTCTCCTTTGCGTGTTTCAACTAACAAATCGATGTCGTATTTTGAAATTGCTTCAGATAAATAAGGCGCCAATTTTTCGTAATTATCGTCAAAGCTTGATGTTTGACTTACAATTTCAAATGAGAAGTTTTCATTCAAAAATTGTTGAATATCTTTAACGTGCACATTTCCCTGAGCATTTTCTATGTAAAGTGCTTTATTAAAATCTTCTCTAAATTGCTCAGTTCCTAAATGTAAAATGGGACATTTTTGGTTTGCTGCCAATTGAACAAGATATTGATGAATACGCTTAGTTTCTTGTTTATAAGACTGAGTCAGTACAACTAGTTTTACAGAGAAAACATCAATAATACGTTTAAAAATTGGAGAGGAAAGCCCAAATTGATTGTGTACTTTTATTTTGCAGTTTGGTGTATGGTCGATAATGTATCTACAAGTTTCCAGAACTTCTTCTTGGCTTCTTGTAAGTCCTGCACGCATTTCGCGTAAAAAATAGGAAGATGAAAAACTATCAGGAGTATCAGAAACCATCATTAAGATAATTTCACATTCAGAATCTTTTGCCTGATTAACTGCCGATTTTACAGCACTAATAGTATCATCTTTTAAAGTCGTAGGTATTAGGAAATTTTTCATATGTATAATCGTTTAGTTTATACATACAAAATAACTACCTGTAAATTAAGCGGTTCTTAATCTCTAATTAGAACTTTCTAAGATTCTACATTAGAATTTTTAATCTTGATTTTTTTAATATTGGACATATTAAATACAATAGTCACTATAGTACCTTTATTTTGCTCTGACTGCACCTGAATTTCTCCTCCATGCATACGGATAATTTTTGAGGCCAATGGAAGCCCTAAACCATACCCAATATATTTGGTGGCAATTTTTCCTCTAAAGAAAGGTTCATATAAATGCGGAATATCTTCAGGGGGAATACCAATTCCGATATCATTAATAGCAATTTTTATATTTTCCTGATTGGCAGAAAGTGTTACAAATACTTCATTATTATCAGAATATTTTACTCCGTTTGTAATAATATTATTAATCGCTAACTCTAGAAGAGGTTTATTACAAGGAATTAATAATAAATTAGAATCT
>Ga0302173_10000278_pt1 | contig 27610 bp, 13 predicted proteins | sample I_Fen_N3_1_FD_198785 | JGI IMG/M metagenome (GOLD analysis project Ga0302173, IMG submission 198785) | Peat permafrost microbial communities from Stordalen Mire near Abisko, Sweden - I_Fen_N3_1 | ecosystem: Environmental > Terrestrial > Soil > Wetlands > Permafrost | place: Sweden: Abisko... | reverse complement strand
TAGCCGGAGCTCCATTAATAGCTGATTTCTCTGCCAATTTCATGTTCAATAATTGCGTAACACTTGGCGCTTCTTATCGAACTGCAGATTCTGTAAGTGCCTTGGCATCGTTACAAATCACGCCACAGTTTCTTATAGGCTACTCTTATGATTATAGTACTACCGAATTACAAAATTATAATAGCGGCACGCACGAAATTATGCTTCGATTTGAATTAGTATCACGCAAAAAGGGACTAAAATCTCCTAGATTCTTTTAATACTAGTAGCCATGGAAAAAAGAATTATTATACTCGCCTTGCTAATTATACAAATGGTTAATTCGCAAACTAAGAACAAAACGGCCGATGCTCTTTTTGATAAAATGTATTATATTGATGCTGCAAAATCATACGAACTATCCGTTAAAAATGGTGATGCTTCAAAAGAAATCTTGCAGCGTTTAGGAGATGCGCACTATTTTAATACCCAAATGCAAGATGCTAGTAAATGGTATGGTAAACTCCTCGCCGATTATTCTGCTGAGGTTCCTGCGGAGTATTATTTTAGATATGCGCAGTCTTTACAAGGAATTCAGAACTATGAATTGGCTAAAAAATGGATGAAAAGTTTTTCTGAGAAACAAAAAACAACGGATTCCAGAGCCCAAAACTTTTCTCTAAAAACAATAACTCTTGAAGATATAAAGAGAATAAAACCGCAATTTATTCTGGAAAATCTGGAAATCAACTCCGCTTACTCCGATTTTGGTCCAATGTTTTATAAAGGCAATCTGGTTTATGCTACAACCATAGATTCTTCTTTTTTAAAAACTGCAAAGTATGGATGGAACGATCAACCTTATCTAAATCTACAACTCGGAAAAATAAGCCCAACGCAAACCAACGTCACTTTTAAGGAACGCTTTGCAAAAGAAATTACAACGCAATATCATGAAGCTTGTGTTGCTTTTTCGCCAGATGAAAAAACAATTTATTTTACCCGAAACAATTATAACGGTAAATTAAAAAGAGACAATAAAGGCGTAAATAATTTAAAATTATACTCGGCAAAAGCTGTAGAAAATAGTAACGGAAATGTTCGCTGGGAAAACGTAAAAGAACTTCCGTTTAATAGCGACAATTATTCTGTAGGACAACCAACTGTCAGCAAAGATGGTAAAAGACTCTATTTCGTTTCAGACATGCCGGGAACAATAGGTTCTACAGATATTTTTATGGTAGACATTTTGGGCGAAGATCAATATTCGAATCCGAAAAACCTGGGCGAAAAAATAAATACAAGTGGTCGCGAAATGTTTCCGTTTATTACAGATAAAGCTTTGTACTTTGCCTCTGATGGTTTCTTGGGATTAGGAGGTTTAGATGTTTTTGAAAGCCGTTTGAATACTGAAATCTTCGCTACTCCTGTAAATCTGGGCGCACCGTTAAATAGTAGTATGGACGATTTTGGATATATTGTAAACGAAGAAACAAACAAGGGTTTTGTATGCTCGAACCGAAAATCAGGAAAAGGAGATGATGATATTTACTCTTTCGAAAGAAGCTGTACACAATCAATAGAAGGTTATGTTTTTGATGCTATTTCTAACAAAAAAATTCCTGGTGCGATCGTGACACTCAAAAACAATGAGAATCAGGTATTACAGCAAATTGTTTCCAGAATTGATGGGAAATTTGAATTTGAAGAAAATATCAATTGCAATATGCCATATATTATAGAAGCCACCAAAGATAATTTTACAACGGCATCAAAAGCCATTGTAACTCCCGAAAATTCGGGTATAACCGAAGTGCCAATTGGACTTGATCCAAATTTAATTGAACGCAAAGACGGAATTTTAAAAATCAAAATTGGAATTATTTTCTTTGATCTCAATAAATCAGACATCCGTTATGATGCTGCAATAGAACTTAATAAAGTCGTTTTATTAATGACTCAATATCCTTCAATAGTTATTAAGATTGAATCTCATACTGATTCCAGAGCTGATGATCAATACAATCTTGAATTATCTGATCGCAGAGCAAAAGCAACCAGGGATTATATAATTTCGCAAGGAATTGCACCTGAACGAATTGAAAGCGCCATTGGTTACGGCGAAACCCAACTAATCAATAATTGCTCTAATGGTGTTCCTTGCTCTGAAGCGCAACATCAAATGAACAGACGAAGCGAATTTATTATTACAAAGATGTAAATTGATATATCTTATAAATTAAAATCATTTGCAAGTATTGCGAAAGCAATATTTACAAATGATTTTTTAGCTTTAAACTCACAAAGAAAAATAATTATTTAACCTTATTTTCTTCATCAAAATACAATCCCATTTCTGCCAATGCAGGTTGCAATCTTGCTGATAAAATTCGTAATCTTACTTTGGATGCTGTTACAGAAGGAAATTCCAATAAACGTTTAAAACCAATAGTTGTTCCTTCTGTCGCTTTTTTCCATTCTTTGCCATCGTAATATTCAAATACAAAACTTTCAATTCGTTGTCCAATAGTAACATTTTCCTGAAGTAATAGAACATTAAATGTTTGTTCTTTCTTCAAATCCAATTCAACTACATTATCATTTTCTTTCATCGAAAAAGAAATATGTGTTGCATCATTGCCATCCAGCAAAGGTTTTATTTTTTTTACAGCACCAATTCCTTTTGCATCATTCAAAAGATTTGTTTTAAATATTTTATCCAATTTTGCCTTCCAGCTTTTTAAAACGGTGATATCAAAATCAGTAATCAAACCCTTTTTATCAGGCGGAATATTTAATAACAGAACGCCATTTCGTCCTACAGAATGAAAATAGATTTCTTTGAGATATTCTGCTGTTTTTACTTTTTGATCTTCGGCCTCGTGATAAAACCACCCCGGACGAATCGACACATCCATTTCGGCAGGATACCATTTTAAAGCATCGCCATCTCTCAATTGACTGCGGCTTCCCAGAACCTGTCCCCTGTTATTTCCGGATGGTGGTTCATCAGCTTTAGTTTGTGAGCCTTCATTATATTTTTTATTTTTTCCAACCGGCACTACACTCCATTCCTGTTCGCGACCGTGTCCTGTTTCTGTTCCTACCCAACGTACATCCGGACCAGAAACGGCAATTACCGCTTGAGGCTGCAATTTTCTGATATGGGCATACCATCTTTCAAAATCATATACTTGTTTTTTTCCGTTAGGACCTTCTCCATTTGCTCCATCGAACCAAACCTCATCAACTTTACCATATTGAGTAAGTAATTCTGTTAATTGTTCCATAAAAAAATCATTGTACGCAGCCGTTCCGTAAGAAGCATTATTTCTGTCCCAAGGCGATAAATAAATACCAAAACCAACTCCTAGCTCTTTGCAGGCATCGGCAACTTCTTTTACAACATCGCCTTTTCCGTCTTTCCACGGACTATTTTTCACAGAGTATTCTGTTGTTTTAGTGGGCCATAAACAAAAACCATCATGATGTTTTGCAGTAAGAATAACTTGTTTTATTCCGGCATCTTTGCAGGTTTTTACCCATTGTCTCGCATCCAAAGCTGTTGGATTAAACAATTTAGGATCATCTTTTCCCTCTCCCCACTCTCTTCCTGTAAAAGTGTTCATTCCAAAGTGAATAAAACCTGTTATTTCTAATCGCTGCCATCGCAGTTGTTGTGCCGAGGGGGTAATTGTTGCGGCAATATTAACCACTTCTTCATCTGACATAGATTGGTCGATACGGACAAAATTTTTACTTTGCGAAAAACATGCTGGCGTAAGCATGATCACGAAAAGCATTAACTGTATTCTCTTTTTCATTTTATAATTGATAAAGTATTTAATTTTTGATAAGCTTGGTGGTTTTCGAATTTCCTTTTTCGTCAATATATTTAACGATATAAACACCTGATTTAAAATTACTGCTGTTGATACTGATCTCTTTTTGATCGTTTAAGGATTGTGTAAATAATTGCTGTCCAGCCAAATTATAAATTTTTATAAATCCCTTTTGTTCAGCTGGCAACGCGACTGTAAAAATATTTTGGGCAGGATTTGGATATACTGAAAAAACAGAAGCTGCATCATTACTATTAATCTCTAAAGCTTCTTTATTTACCTTTCTGCTGGTTAAACTTCCACCCGAAACAGTCACTTCCAGATTAGCATTCATAACAGTATTTAAAGCTCGTAAAAGTGAAAGTTGGTTGAGGTAATCTACATCTGTTGCTGTATCCCAATACATAACTCCGGCTAACGCCATATCCCGAACATATTTCGTTTTTTTTATGATAGTTTGCTGTCCGTTAAACGTGATATCTTTTGAGGTAGGCGCATTCATTAATGCATTATCCAATGACGGATCCAGTGACGGATATTGAGCAACTATTGCTCTATAACTTACGGTAGCTTTCGAATTATCTGTTGTCGCACCATAAAACGGCATTCCCATGATTAGTTTTTGAGCTGGATATCCATAATTAAGCATAGCGGTAACATTATTTACAAACTCTGTGTAAGGAAAGCGTTCCGGACTTGGTCCATAAGATTGTATTGATATATAATCAAGGACAGAAATTGCTGCCGGACTTATTTTATAATACAACGGATGCAGTGTCACACTAAAATTTGAAGTTGAAGATAAGGCAGTATTTAAGGCCAAAATTGCAGCACTATAATCCGCCCATTCCTGAGTGGTTAAACACCATTCAAAATCTAAATCTACTCCATCAAAGCCATAGGTTTCTACAATATTTTTTACATTATTGGCAAAGTTTGTTCTGGCTGTAGCTGTTGCAATCATTGTTTTCCAATCGCCTCCACTAATTCCTAAACGGATTTCGGCTCCATTATAATCAGACAATGTCTGTTTTAATCCATCTAATACACCTAACCAGGTTCTTGAATCTTTTCCGGGTTGAGATACATCATCATATTTCCAATATGCGCAAGTTTTGGTTTCATTCCAGGAATCGACTACTATTTCGTTATTCTTTATTGTATTAATTTCGCTACTGCTTAAACTCAATAAATTAAGGCTGGTTTCGTCTAATTTTCCGTCGAAATTGACTCCCAATTCAAAATTTGATCTAATAAAAGGACCTGTTGCAGCAAGTAATCCATCGCCGTTTTTATAAGAAACGGGTACAGAAACTCCATCAACATATATTTTAACTTGTTGATTGGCTCCGGCAGTTCCGGCATAAGTTACCGCAACATGGTGCCATCCTCCTGCTGCAATTCCAGAATTATCAGCAGTTACATAATTATCTGCTCCATTAGAAAGATGAAAAATCAATCGATTTGTCGCGGCTGTTCCTAATTGCAAATCAATATTTTTGGTTGCAGATTCGTATTTTCTAAAAATACTGCTGTTTTCAATCCATTGATCAATATAAACCCAGGTCGCAAAAGAAAATGTGCCAAGTCCCGCTGTTGATTTATTAAGCAAATCACCTCCGCAATTCATGGAAGCTCCCGAACCAGAAAAATCCATCACACCATTTCTTGAAGCAAAACTGGCAAGATAAGTTGCGTTTGTCAAAACACCATTATTTACAGGATATTCAAAAAATAAATCACCATTTGCATAAGGATTTGCTGCCAGATATATTAAATCATTATTGTTCCGAACATACTCTTCACTAACTTGTCCGCTTTCGTAAAAATTGGATCTTATATAGCCACTTACAATCTTATATTTAAAAACATTATTGTCTGTTACGGGTACTAAAGACGCACCTGTAAGTGTACCTTGATAAAGGTTTTTAGTATCAGCAATTGATGTATTGCTTTTATCCATTTTCCAGTACGAAATTAGATTAGCATACAAAGGATGGTATTTATTAATGGTATTTTTCATGTCAATATCTGCAGCCGTAATAGCATAATTCCAAATTTTGACTTCATCGATACGGCCATCAAAACTTTTCCCTAGTTCAAAAGCTCCTGTTGAGGTAGATGTCGTTGTGGGAAGTGTGCCGTTTCCTGAAGAATACGTAATACCAGTTGTAACCTGAGTTCCGTTGATATAAACACGAATCATATTGTATGCAGACTTTGTACCATCATACGCCATTACGATATGATTCCATTGTCCAACTGCAATGGCCGAATTATCTACTTGCGCATAACTATTGCCATTGTTGGCAACATGGAAATATAATCTTTTTGTTGAGAGTTGTCCTAACTGAATGTCTATTCTATTTTGAGCAGGAAGTGTCGCGGCAGTCTTGCTAAAAACATAACTATTTACATTCCAAGCATTAATATAGACCCAAGCTTCGAAAGAAAACTGGTTCACTCCATTTAATTCATTAATATTCCCAAAAGAAGCGTAACTACTTGTCGTGCCCGAAAAGGCGATACTCTGGTTGGTGGTCTGACTTTTCATTACCTGGTTAATGGTAAATAAAAAAGCAATAAGTAATACTTTTTTCATAATAAACGGTTGTTTTTGGTTAATTTTTGGTCAATCTATAAGCAATCTTTTTTAATGGTTTTATTAAAAAAAGAGTCGTTTTATTTTGCAAACAAAAGACATAGGATATTCTTGTCACTACAACAGAAATTGTGTTGTAGTAATTTGAAAATTCATGAATGTGGTATTGATTTTTTTACGGTAAAACGGCTCTTTCTCTACTACTATCTTTTAATTTAAGCAAAGCTTTAAGCTTTTATATTTTTTCAGTTTTTTGGATTATGGTCACGGTAGAAATTTTCAAACCTTCAGAAGAAGCTGTTAATACAAACTCTCCTTCTTTTTCTGAAGACTCCAGAATAATTTGACATTTTCCGTTGAATAACGAACGTTTCCAATTGCCATCAAGACATTTATCAGCTTCATGAGAACTTGGATCTCCATTGCCTACGCCAAGAATACGAGCATCGCCAACAAGGTTAAACTGAATCAAATTCATCGCATCTGGAACTTCTCTTCCTTTGCTATCTAAAACAGTTACATTTATGACCGACACATCATTTCCGTCAGCCTTAATAGTTTTACGATCAGGTGCCAAAATAATTTGATAGGCTTTATCAGTCGTTTCTATAGAAGTCCGAATCGCTTTTCCATTTTTTAAACCAATGGCTTCGAGCTTACCGGATTCGTACACAACGTCCCATTCTAAATGTCCGTTTCTGGGCATTGCTTTTTTTCCGAGGCTTTTTCCGTTTAGTAATAATTCGACCTCATCTGCATTACTATTACACCATACATTAATTTTATCGCCTTCTTTGTGTCCGTTCCAATGTGGATAAATCTTGATTACGTCTTTATCGGTCCACCAACTTTGATAATAATAGTAAGTGTTCTTTGGAAAACCGCAAACGTCCATTATTCCAAAATGAGAATTGACATTAGGCCAGGTAAACGGTGTAGGTTCTCCGCGGTAATCGAAACCTGTCCAAACAAAACCTCCCATAAGCCAAGGTCTGTCGACTGTAAATTTCCACCATTCTTCGGCAGTCTGTCCCCAACGTGGTTTGTTCAAATCATAATCCGGCAAATAACCTTTTATGGAATCTTTTACATACATTCCTCTAGAGCTAACCATACTCGATACTTCACTAAAAATAATGGGTTGTTTAGGATGTTCTTTATGATAATCGTCTAATTCTTTTATATGATAATTAAAACCTCTTACATCCATTTCCTGATTTATACCAAGATATTTAATACCGTTATTTCCACCATAAGTGCTCAATCTGGATGGATCCAACTCTTTTTGTCTTTGTACCAAAGTGTGCGCCATACGTCGCCCTAAATCAGTATTTTGAACTCCTGTTTCTTCATTTCCAAGACTCCAAAGCATGATGCTTGCGTGGTTGCGATCTCTTAAAATTAGTTTTTCAAATTGTTCAAAATATTCTTTACCTGTACCAATTACTCTGATCTCATCCAAAACCATCATTCCTAACTTATCACAGGCTTGTAACACTGATTTTGATGGCGGATTATGACTGCAACGGTAGGCATTAACGCCCATTTCTTTCAATAATTTTATTCGGTAGTAAACCAATGCATCCGGAACTGCAGTTCCAACACCAGCGTGATCCTGATGTACACACATTCCTTTTACTTTCATGGATTTTCCGTTTAACGAAAATCCTTTTTCTGCATCATAATCAAAAGTTCTAATTCCAAATTCGGTTTGAGTACTGTCAGTCGTTATACCATTCTTTTTTACAAGAGAAACTAAACGATATAAATTCGGACTTTCCAGATCCCATAATTCAGGTTTATTAATAGTGAAATTTTGAATTGTCGTAGCACTTTCATTGTTTTTAACGGTTAGTTTCTCTGTCAATGATTTAGTAACTTTTGTCCCTTTTGAATCTATCACATAAGAAACGACCGAACAATCTACAGTTTTTCCTTCCTGATTTTTTACTGAAGTTTGTGCCTGAACTATTCCTTTAGCTTTTTCTACTTTTGCAGATACATAAACTCCATACTCCGGAATATGCACCGGACTTAATGCTTCCAGAGAAACGTTCCTGTAAATCCCTGCTCCTTCATAAAACCAACCTTCATATTGCGTGGCATCAACGCGAACTACAATAACATTGTCTTTTGAGAATTCTATAAAATCTGTTATATCAAATGAACTTTCAGAATATCCGCTAAAAGTACTTCCGATATAATTGTTGTTTACCCAAATTTTGAAATCACGATAAACTCCTTCAAAACGAATAATAAAACGTTGTCCTTGTTTTGTATTATCGACCGTAAAATGTTTTCTATACCAACCAATACTATTATCTGGATAAAAACCACCAACGGGTCTATAACCATGACTTTGCACATCAAAATGTTTGTGGTATTCAAAAGGAAGTTCGACCGCCCAATCGTGTGGTACATTTACGGTGCGCCAATCATCATCTTTAAATTCAGGAACGATGCAACCTCCTCCTCCACCTGCAATGGTAAAATTACGAACGATCCTGTAGTCAAAATCTTTTGATGGATTGTTGGCACTCCCTAAATGGAATTTCCAGTTTTTATTTAAAGAGATGATTTGTCTGGACTTTGAAGTTTTAGCCTGAGAGTAGACTACTTGAAAGGAGATGCAAAACATCAAAAATAAAACCCAATAATTATTTTTTATAGAAATCTTCATATTTAGTTACGATATAATAGTGTGTTATTTTTCTAATCGATTCTTCTCAATATCAAGGAGTATTATCCTTTTTAGTTTCAAAAACATGTTTCGCATAATTTACTCCCAAAGCGTCATAACGTAATTTCATTGTATTTAAACGAACTTTAAAATCGGTCCAGTTCTTATTTTCTTTTGGAGTCCAAACTACTTCTGACAAGGCCGACATTCTAGGCAAAACCATATATTCTACATAATTTGTCGTGTCCATATATTCTGTCCAAACATTGCCTTGAGCGCCAAGTATATATTTTTTCTCTTCAGCAGTTAAGGCATCTGGTGTTGGATCATAACTGTAGACTTTTTCGACAGATATAAAACCACCAATCGCTAAAGGTTCTTTTGCATAATCCTGTTTATCTACTTGATATTTGTCAAAATAACAATGCGTTCCAGGAGTCATAATAACGTTATGATGTTGTTTTGCGGCTTCGATTCCGCCTTTTTCTCCTCGCCAGGACATTACTGTTGCATTTGGTGCTAAACCTCCTTCGAGAATTTCGTCCCAACCAATAATCTTTTTGCCTTTTGCGTTCAAGTATTTTTCCATGCGCTGTATAAAATAACTTTGCAATTCATGTTCGTTAGCCAGCTTATTATCCTTCATTCTTTTTTGACAGGCCGGACAGCGCTGCCAATTTGATTTTGGACATTCATCTCCGCCAATATGAACATATTCTGAAGGAAACAGTGGAATAATTTCGGCTAAAACATCTTCTAAAAATGTAAAGGTCTTTTCGTTTCCGGCGCAAAATACGTCATCAAATACACCCCAGGTTTCCTGAACAATTTTTGGACTTCCTTTTGCCTGCGCTTCTTTTCCTGCTTTCGATCCCATGTTGTTTGTTACGAATGTAGGTTCATCTGGAAAACAGCTTAGAAAAGGATAAGAGGCTATCGCGGCACTTGCATGACCGGGAAGTTCAATTTCGGGAATAACAGTAATATGTCTTTGAGTGGCATATTTTACGATATCCTTTACTTCTTCTTGTGTATAAAAACCTCCGTATTCTGTTTCATCATTACCTGTTTCCTGCTGAAAATGTCCTGTGATGGTTCCGTATCTTTTAGATCCTATTTCAGTCAGTTTTGGATATTTTTTTATTTCTATACGCCAGCCTTGATCTTCGGTTAAATGCCAATGCAGCGTATTCATTTTATGCAAGGCAATAAGATCGATGTACTTTTTTACGAACGACACAGGAAAAATATGTCTTCCTACATCCAGATGCATTCCTCTATACGAGAATCTAGGATTATCCTTGATCGAAACTGCCGGAATAGTAATTTTATCTGTGCTACTTTTTCCTGCTTCTAGTGAAGCTGGTAATAATTGTCTTAATGTTTGAATACCATAAAAAACGCCTTTAGAATTTTTTCCTGATATAAGAATTTTGTCACTCGTAACTGAAAGGATATAACCTTCGTCTTCTTTAATTTTTTTATCTATTTTTAATTCGATCGAACCAGAACTTTGGGTTACAAACAGAATATTCATTTTTGTGGTAAGCGTTAAAAAAGAGGCCAAATATTGTCCTTCATTTTCTAAATCTGAGGTTCCGGAAATTTTGGTTTGGGGAGTTATTAAAAACCTCCCTTGTGATATTTCTAACGATTGTGGTTTTGGAATTATTGGATAATCTGATACCTTATTCTGGGAATTCTTACATGGATTAACGCATGCAGAAATTAAAATGCTGCTTACTAATAATATTAGACTTCTTTTCATACTGAATTATTTTTTGATTCGTTTTTTATTCTAATTTGAATTTTCGAAAGTTCTTGTGTTACTCAACGACGTTCCAAACTTTTATATAATCTACCGCCATTTCGTATGGAAATCCTTCAGTTGAGGTTACAAATCCGGGCCAAAATTTAACTCCTGCCTTTCCTTTATCTGCGCATGCATGATTCAAAATAATATAATAATCGGTTTCAAAAGGCCAATTTTCAGCAAAGTCTCCTTTAGGTTCGTGTGTCATAACTAATACGTTATTCACATAAAATTCTATCTTATTAGGTAGTTTTATTACGCTGTACGTATTGTATTCTGTAGGCGAAATCAACGGTGTTTTTCCTGTTGATATTGGTTTAAAATCACCATCGCTCTGATGAATTACCTGATTGACAAAGTTGTCATTATTGAGTCTTTCCATAATATCAATTTCTCCGCCTTTTGGCCATTCCGGATATATTGGATTTTGAGGCATTAACCATATTGCAGGCCATCCACCCTGACCCGCTTTATTGAACTTTGCTCTAACTTCAATTTTTCCGTATTTAAAACTAAACTTATCTCTGGTTTGTATTGCTCCGGTTTCAGGACGTTCTTCTTCATTGTTCCAACGTGCTCTTACTAACAAATTACCATTTTTAACTTCTGTCAGCGTTTTATCATCCACTACAAATCTATTCCAAGGCGATCTTGCATTTTGCGACGGGTAGGCACTCCATAATTTTGTATTATATGCTTTACCATCAAAATTATCTTCTAACACTAATTTATAGGCAATTGGATTCTTTTTTTCTGCTGTATTCTTGCGAGTGGAACAAGATGTAAATCCGCAATACACCATAGCCAATACCAGTATTCTGTAACAATAGTTTCTTTTCATTATTCTTATATAATTTTATTTTTATCGGACATTCTTTAAATTTAAAGTGTTCGAATTGTTTACTTTGAGGAAAAAATCACAATCAAAAAAATAATAGTATAGAATTTTGATTGTGCCGAATGTTTTGGCGTTTTTAAGTTATTTTAATGTAAATAAATCTTAAAGTCCGACTGTCCAAAAATAAAATTAAAACTACTTAGACAACTTTTTTAAGGGTTACAAATACGTTACTTCACTACTACATTTAAGTTACATTAGCGCTTAAAAACAAAACTAAACAACTAAAAATAAATCAGTTAGCATTCGAAATAAGTATACAAACAAATATTAAAAGTATAACGCACGAATATTAAAAGTCTAAAAGCAAATGGCTTCCTTAAAGACTTATCGTTTTTTGCTATTGTGATTAACTTATAATGATTATTCAAGTGGTAACTCAGACATAAACTGTTTTACAGATTTGCCATTTGGTATATTTAGTTTTTTTCGCAATCGATGCCTTGCCACTTTTACTGAGGTTAACGATATTCCAAAAAGCGTTGCGATATGCTGCGACGAAAAATTTATTAAAACTAAGGCACATAATCTTACCTCGCGCTCACTCAGTGCAGGATATTGCTTTTTTAGACTTTTTATGAAGGTAGGATGCACTTGATTAAAAACGGTGTAAAAGCTTTCCCAATCTGCATCGAGTATAAAACTATCATTGATATGATCGACTATACTTTGCAAACTGGTTTTATCAATGGTTTTACTTTTTACTTCGATTTTAAGCTTGTCTTTTATATCGTTTAGCAAATTGTTCTTATGTATGGTTCGCAGCGTATTATTGGTAAGTTCGTCTATTTTGAAAGTAAGCTCATCTTCTAACTTTTTTTGTTTTAGGGCTTGATTTTGCTTTTCGTATTCTAAGATAGAAATCTTATCCTGAGATATTTTTTGCTCTTGTTCCTTGATCTCAATAGTTTTTAAGTCGAGAAGTTTTTCGAGCTTTTCTTTCTGTTTTTTAATATTAGAAGTTCTCCAATTGTACAATAATAAAAGCATTCCGATAAAATATAAAACCATCATAATTCGTACAATAGGCCTTTGCCAAAATGACGGCTTAACAATGATGTACAGCGAGGTATACTTTTTATCCCACAATTTTAAATTATTAGTTGCTCTAACTCTTAACTCATATTTGCCCGGATTTAAATTCGAAAAAGATATTTTATTTTGTCCGTTTAAGTTTTGCCAATTCTCATCAAGTCCAACCATCAAAAACTGATATTCGATACTACTTTTCGAATATAACTCTGACGAAGCAAAGTTTATATTCAAAAACTTATTGTCGGGTTCAATAACTACCGTATCGTTTGCTAATTCGGCAAAAGGATAAACAAACTCTTTTTTTCCGTTTACTCCTTTAACTGAAGTAAAATAAACATGGGGAAAATAAATCTTATAGTTTAATTTTTCGGGCCTAAAATAAGATAATCCGTAAACACCCGCCATTAATATTTTTCCGTCAGAATCTAAACTTGCGGCACCTCCATTAAATGGATAAATACCATCGGCCATTCCAAAATTAGAAACATTGTTATTTAAATCTATTTTAGTTAAACCTGTGTTTGTACTAAGCCAAATGTTTTTTTGATTGTCCTGCAGGATTCCACGTATAATCCCTCCTTTAATTCTATCGCCATTTGCTACCTTTTCGAATTTTCCGGATTTTCTTATATATTTATTTAATCCTTCTCCATAAGTACCTACCAGAATTGAGTGATCGTAGGTTTCTGCCACTGATAAAATATAACTACTACTTAAAGAATGAACATCTTTTGAGTTGTGTTTATAGGTGGTTTTTAGAAAACTATTACCTCTTTTTTCGTATTTAAAAAGACCATCTGTAGTTCCTATCCACATTATTCCTGAAAGATCTTTATAAATACAATTTACCTGATTTGAATTTGAATTAACATTAGCTTCAAGCTTTATTTCATTTATCAGTTTTAACTCCTTGCTGTAAATACTAATACCATTTCTATGACCAACCCATATATTGCTTTCTTTATCTTCGGCTACTGAAAAAACGCCTCTAAATTCTCTGCCTTTAGATAGGTCTATAAACTTATTTGTTTTTAGATCGTAAACATTAACTCCTTCTCTTAGCGTTCCTGCCCAAAGTCTTTTATTAGAATCTTCAAAAAGAGAAAGTACAATATCTCCTCTAAATCCTGTACCTGATCCCGTACCGGAAAATACACTTAATGCTTTTGTTTTGGAATTATATCTACGAAGTCCTGCTCTTCCTGCTGATAACCAAATGTTTTTATAGCTGTCTTCTATCACGCGGGAACCTTGCGGGTCCTGAATTAAAAATTGGAAGTTTTTAGCCGGAATATTTTCTGTTTTATAATTATTTCGAAAAATAGATATTCCGCCATGGACCGTTCCTAATAAGATTACGCCATTTAGTCCGGGTTGTATGTCGATAATAGAATTATCAGATATAGAGAACTCGTTCCCGAAGTCGTACATATAATAATTGAAGCTTTTTTTATCCTGACTGTATAAATTGAGTCCTCCTCCATCTGTACCAATCCAAACATTTTTTCCTTCTGCATAAACTTTTGTTACTACATCATTATTTATGGTCGATTCTTGTTGTTTTACTTCTTTAGAAAAATGTTTTGCGGCATTACTTTCAATCGCATAAGAATAAAGTCCATTTCCATTTGTAGCAATCCAAAGATTACCCAAATTATCAATAGACATATCATTTATGTATGAATTATTGCCGGATTTTGCAAAACCGGATTCTTTTATAATATCATTTTCTATATAAAATACTTGGCCTTTATCTGTACCTAACCAAAATTTGGAATTGTAACCTTTTACAATCTTGGTAACATATCCGTTTATCTTTCGTTTGTCTAAAACTTTAATTGAATTATCGATGATCTGTCCATTTTGATCCACTTTAAACTTGACCAAAGCACCTTTTCCTCCACTTATTAGTAGTTCATTTTCTTTTACTTGTAAGACGCACAACACATTAGAATTAAATAAAATCTTATTTTTTTCTACTTTGATTTTAATTCTAACAAAATCATTCTGTTTCTTATCAAAAAAGTAAAGTCCAAACTCTGTGGCTACCCAAAGATTATTGTAAACGTCTTCAAAAAATTGATTTACACTATTGTTTTCACCAACGTGATACACTTTTGTTAGTTCTCCGTCAAAGCTGTTTATTCCTATTTTATTTCCTACCCAAAGTACTCCATTAAAATCCTGAAATACGGCATTGGCTCTATTTGTAGTTAAGCCGTGTTGCGATGTAATTCGTTTAAATCGTAAAGCATGTGTTTGAGAGTGCAAAGAAGTTAGTTGTAATAGAAATACAAAAAATATAAAATTTATTAACCTTAATCGTAGTATCATAATTTATTCTTTTTTCGGCTTTTAGTCATTAAAAACTATAAGCGCAAAAGTAGGGATGTAACCTGAAAATTCCTCACATGTAACCTTTATGTAGGCCTGCAATATTAACAATAATTTAATACAAATGATATTTTTGCCCTAATTAGTTTTTGATTTAACCAATAGTTTACTCAATAAAAGTTATAAAAAATGAATTTTACTTCAATCAACTTATTTCCCTCTTTTAAAATAAAAAATTACGGCATCTTTGCTCCCAAAAACGGAATCTTAGGAGCTGTAATTTTATGTATAACTGCATGCTCAGTTCACAAAAATCAAGTTACTGAAAAACAAAAGCCTAATATAATTTTTATAATGTCTGATGATCATGCTTATCAAGCTATTAGTGCTTATGACGATAAATTAATGCAAACTCCAAACATAGATCGCATTGCTCATGAAGGAATGATTTTTACGAACGCAAGTGTAACCAATTCTATTTGCTCTCCATCTCGAGCTGTAATCCTTACGGGAAAACACAGTCACTTAAATGGTAAAATAGATAACTTAAGTAAGTTTGATACCTTAAATGTAACCTTTCCGCAATTACTGCAAAAAGCAGGTTACCAAACGGCAATGTTTGGAAAATTGCACTTTGGTAATAATCCTAAAGGGTTTGATGAATTTATGATTTTGCCTGATCAAGGCGATTATTACAATCCGGAATTTATTACTAAAAAAGGCGATACTACAATAACAGGTTACGTGACGGATATCACTACAGATCTAACATTAAATTGGTTGGAGAAAGGTCGGGATAAAACAAAACCTTTTTTATTGATGTATTTGCACAAAGCGCCGCATCGCCCTTGGCTTCCAAAAGAAAAGTATTATAAGGAGTTTACTAAAAAGACATTTCCGTTACCTGAAACTTTATTTGATGATTATAGTACGCGATCTAGTGCTGCTAAATCTGCCGAAATGAACATTTTAAAAGATATGCTTTTAACCTATGATAATAAATTAGAAGGTTCTGTTTTGGATAGTTTGGGTATTAATGAACGAAGACTAAATACTGGTTTAAACAGAATGAATAAGGCAGAACGCCAGGCTTGGGATGCGGTGTATAGCCCTTTAAACGAAGAATTCTTAAAAAATTATCCAAAAATGAGCCCGAAAGAGCTAACGATTTGGAAATATCAACGCTACATGCAAGATTATCTTGCTACAATTGCATCTGTTGACGAAAATGTGGGTCGATTATTAGATTATCTGGATGACAAAAAGCTTGCAGAAAACACTGTTGTGGTGTATACATCAGATCAAGGTTTTTATTTGGGCGAGCATGGCTGGTTTGATAAACGTTTCATGTATAATGAATCTTTTAGAACTCCGCTTTTGATAAAATGGCCCAATAAAATAGCACCAGGAACAACTGAAGATGAAATGGTACAAAATCTTGATTTTGCGCAAACTTTCTTAGAGATTGCCGGAGTTAAAGCTCCAAATGATATGCAGGGGAAAAGTTTGGTTCCATTACTAATAGGCAAAAAAGAAAAATGGGACAGAGATGCTATCTATTATCATTATTATGAATTTCCTGCTGAGCATGCTGTAAAAAGACACTACGGAATTGCTACAAAAAAATACAAATTGATTCATTTCTATTATGATATTGATGCTTGGGAATTGTACGATCGAGAAAAAGATCCTAACGAATTACATAATGTTTATGATGATCCGGCTTATAAAGATATTGCCGAAATGATGAAAACTAAACTACAGGAATTAAGAGTAAAATATAAAGATTCTGAGACTTTAGACAACTATTACATTCAGCTTTATAACAATCGCAAAACGGTAAAGAAATCAAATCATAAAGAATATTCAGAATAAATATAAAAATTTAAAACACTATAAATAACCAACCAAAATTTTATTTTTTAACCAATTTAAACACAGATTCATGAACAAAAGAAGTTTGATATTATCATTACTTTTTATAATTGTAGCCAGCAATACTTTGCTTGCACAAATAAAAGTGGTAACCGGGCAGGTTACAAATGATACAGGTTTGTCTATACCGGGCGTAAATATACAGATCAAAAATACCTCGAAAAGTTCCTCTACAGATTTTGACGGTAAGTACAAACTGGAAGCAAAAAAAGGTGATGTATTAGTTTTTAGTTACATGGGATTTATTACTCAGGAAAAAACCGTTAATGCAGAGCAAAATATAAATGTTTCTCTTAAAGATGATTCGCAAGAGTTAAACGAAGTTGTTGTGGTAGGATACGGTACTATGAAAAAGAAAGATCTTACGGGAGCCATTTCATCCTTTAAGCCAAATCGCGATCAGGCTGCCATTGCAACATCTATCGACGATTTATTACAAGGGAAAGTCGCGGGAGTTAGCGTCTCGACAGGAGGTTCAACACCGGGAGCAGCAGGTTCTATTACTATTCGTGGTTCGAATTCTCTTAATGGCGACAGCCAGCCTTTGTATGTAATTGATAATGTACCTCAACCTTCGACAGGCCAAACGATGCGTAATTCTACTGGAGATTATCAACCCACTCTAGATCCCTTGGCTGGAATAAATCCAAATGACATCGAAGATATTCAAATTTTAAAAGATGCCTCAGCAACTGCAATTTATGGTTCTCGTGGTGCCAATGGTGTTATTATAGTTACTACCAAAAGAGGAAAAGCAGGAAAAGCAACGATTCGTGTAAGCGCAATTTTTTCTGTAGCAAACCCTACGAAATTTATTGATCTTATGAATCTGAGAGAATATGCTTCTTTCTGGAATACAAAATATCCTAGTGATCAAAGATTCCTAATTGGTAATGATATTAAGTATGTCTATACTGGTGTGAATGAAAGTGGACAAAACATTGTTAAAGAAACTCTTCTTACAGACAGAGACTGGCAAAAAGAAGTGACGAGAACGGCATTATCAAGAGAATATAATTTAAATATAAGTGGCGGATCTGAAAAAACAAAGTACAGCTTTTCTACTTCTTACAAAGATGTCGAAGGTATTGTTAAAAACACTGGTTTGACACATGGAGATTTTCGTTTAAACTTAAATACTGCTATTACAGACAGATTATCAATGGGTTTTCAGTTTAGCGGATTTCTAAGAAAAAATAACATGACCTCTGGAGGAAACAGTGTTGGCAGGATTTCGGGAGCCCTTTTGTCCACAGCGATAAATACTGCACCTTATTTTAGACCTACTGATGATGTAACTTTTGCAAACGACGTAGATACCAGAGGTACTGTTTTAAGCTGGCTTACAGACTATGATGATATTACCAATGAGTACCGTTTTTCTGTAGCTTCAAACATTGACTATAAAATTACTAAGAACCTGAAATACACTTTTAGAACTGGTGGCAACTTAAACAATGTCGAAAAGAAAAACTGGTATGATTTAGGTTTGTACAACGGTTATTTATACAATGGTTACTTAAGCAAAGACCGTTTAGAACGTAACAACTATAATATTGAAAATCTTTTGTTTTATAACAAATCTGTTGGTGTTGTAGATATTGATGCTACGGCTGGTGTAACTTACGATTCATACCAGTTTTTAAATACCGGTTCAATAGGAAAAGGCTTTACCTACAAAAACTTACGTACAGACGGTTTACATACTGCTACGAGTGTACAAATTTTGACTCCAATACAAAGTGATTATCAATTATTCTCTTATTTAGGGAGATTAAATGCTTCATTTTTAGACGGAAGATATGTTGTAACAGGAACAATGCGTGCAGATGGAACCAGCAAATTTAGCCAAAAAAATAGATGGGGTTATTTCCCTTCCTTCGCCTTGGCCTGGAATGCAACGCAGGAAAACTTTCTGGCGAGTACCAGCAAATGGTTATCTCAATTTAAACTGCGTGTTGGTTATGGAGAAACAGGAAGTCAAAACATTGGACCGTACTCCACTATATTTGGTTATGGAGCTGTAGGTTCTGGATATGCAACAGGTACAGGAGCGCTGGTTCAAGGTTTGGGCGTAAGCGGAATCAATAATCCTGATTTAAAATGGGAAAGCACACAATCTGTAAATGCTGGTGTCGATTTTGGTTTCTTTGATAGTAGAATTTCCGGTACAGTTGACGTTTACAATAAAACCACTAAGGATTTATTGGTAAGTATTACGATTCCTGGTTCTACTGCTTATACTTCATTAACAGTTAACAGAGGTGAAATTCAAAACAAAGGAATTGAAACTACATTAAATGTCGATATTATTCGCAAAAAAGATCTTAAATGGACTTTTGGAGGAAACATTGCTTTCAATAAATCTACTATTAATAAAATAGGAAATACTCCGGGATCGTTTGGTTCTCTAGGTACCATAACTGCTTTTCTTGGTAATACGGCAGGTGATCATTTTGGTGCCGCTAATATTTTTATCGAAGGTCAGGCGCCGGGTCTTTTCTACGGTTTTAAAACCAATGGAATTGTACAACAAAATGAGACTTATGCCGTAGGTGCCCCTTTTGGAAATTCAGCCACTCCAGGAAATCTAAAGGTAGTAGATGTAAACGATGATGGTATTGTTAATCTAGCTGATAAAACTATTATTGGCGATCCAAATCCGGACTTTACTTACGGTTTTCAAACGAGTTTAAACTATAAGCAATTGCGTTTTAGTACTTCTTTTTCTGGTGTACAAGGTGGAGATATTTTAAACGCTAATAACCGATATAATAATTTAGCGAATTTGCAAAGCGGAGACCGAAACATGAATCCTGCAGCTATTGCAAATGCCTGGACTACTGCTAACCCATCTAATGAGTATCCTTCTATTAACAGTAACATTGTTAATGGACACATTTATGATCGCTATCTCGAAGACGGAAGTTATTTAAGATGTACTGATATTACTGTGGGATATACTTTAAGAGAAGATGTAGTGGGTAAACTAGGATTAAACAGTCTGGATATATTTGCATCTGCTAAAAATCCTTTCACAATTAGCAGCTATAGCGGTTATGATCCTGCAAGTAGATCTTTCAACTTTGACCCGTTAAGAAGAGGTTTTGATCTTTATTCTTTCCCAGTTCAGAGACAAATTATCCTAGGTTTAAATTTAACGTTTTAAAAAATTAAGTTATGAAAATCAAATTCAATATAACGAGCTTAATGATTGTTTTGGTCTCACTCATTAGCACATCATGTTCTCTAGACGAAGATCCTAAATATAGTTTTAACTCTACAACCGTTTTTAATAGTCAGAGTACAACTGAAGCTGTTTTAATGCAAAATTACGGTTGGTTAGGAAACGCTGCAGTTTATGGACAATACTTACACGAAGTAACAACTTCTAACGGAGTTTATTGGTCAAAAACTGATGGTGATCGTCTTGAACGTACGATTAAATATGATAATTATGCCGAAAACACGCTTTTAAGCAATATGTGGACAGGATTGTACAGAGTGGTTTCTGAAAGTAATTATTTAATGAAAGGATTAGAAGGTTCCACTCTTTCTCAAGCTTACAAAACCAGATGTATAGCGCATGCTAGATTTTTAAGAGGATATACTTATTTTCAATTGGCTAACTTATTTGGAAAAGCTACTATTATAACACAACCTCTTACGACAAAAAATCTACATACGCCATTAAGTACCAGAACTCAAGTGTACGAACAAGCTATTAGCGATTTAATTTTTGCATCTGAAAACTTGCCTTTAACCGAAAGTATGGATGGTTTAGCTACAAAAGATGTAGCGATTGCGTTTGCTGCCAAATGTTACTGGATTATGGCAAACCATGCTCAAGCTGACGGTACTGATGCTACTGCATTATATACTTTGGCAAAATCATATGGAGATAAAGCACTTGGAAAATTTGCATTAGAAGCTAATTATGCCAACTTATGGGTGGTTCATAGCAACAATTCTCCTGAATCTATATTTCAAATTAATTTTACTGATGCTATTGGATTAAATTTGCGTACTACCTATAATTTTGGTCCTAGTGCAAATTTTGGTCGTATTGCTTCGCTTCAGCCTTCTTTTGGAAATATCAAAATTGACAGAGCGTTCTATGACTTGCATCGTGGTACTTATCCTGACGATCCCCGCATAAAATCGACTTATTTATCAAAATGGACAAATGCTTTAAATACTGCTCAAACTTATTATGCATATCCATTATACAATACTGGTACGGCAACTGCTCCGGTGGTTTATGATATGTATGCTTCTGCTCCTCGTAATGCAGGAAATACAGCAACAAATCCTGATTATAATTTTAGTGCTTCTTCAACTATGCCGGCGGGTTTAAGAACGCTTTGGAATAATACGGGTACTGGCGACAGAAATTTACATCCTTTAAACAATAAGTTACTTTCGACAACATTATCTAATGCGCAATATGATCCTAAAAATTTAATGCTTTTCCGTTATGCCGATTTATTGTTATTGATGGCTGATGTTGAAAATGAATTAGGAAATAGTGGTCAGGCGTTAACTTATTTAAATCAGGTTTTAGATCGTGCAAGAAATTCAGGAGGGACTGGAGCTGTTTATCCAAAAACTGAAACTGCCCTAAGTAAAGACGCAATGCGTGATAAAATCTTTTTTGAAAGAATGTTTGAATTGGCTGGTGAACCTTCTCTATTTGAAGATATTCGCCGTAGAGGAACGGTTTACTTAAGAAAAGTAATTGAACTTCATAACAATAGTAAAAACGTTCAATATAGATACCAACTCGAAACTGCCAATAGTGTTGGTGGTCAATTCAGAGATTACATTCTTAGTAATGGCAATATTACAGAAGATTTTTTAAAGAAGAACTTAGTACTTCCAATTCCTGCTGATGAAATAAATAATAACAATAATATTGGTCAGGAAGATCAGAATTTTGGATATTGATTAATTATATAAGCAATATATAATAACTAAAAAAAGCCTTTCACTTGATCAAATCTAAGTGAAAGGCTTTTTCTTTTTATTACCAAAATTTCTTTTGATAATTACATTTTATCTAAAATAGACAAATACGGCACCTTTTCAGAATACCGTATTTTATCCAACTAATCAAATTCAATCTTTACAGACTTGCTTTTACTTCACCGCAAGTCAACATATTTTTTGGATAGTAAGGGTTTTTAATTTCTTTACTATCACTTAACCACATTGCACCGGTCATTGGGCAAACCTGCAAATTTAATGGTGTATCTACTGCTTTAAATTTAGGTGCCATATCCCAAAATTTAACCGAAAGTGCCTGGAAAATTTTACGTTGCTTATTAATGTTTTTTGTTGCAGCAACTTCTCCTGCAAGTTCAATAATTTCTTTTCTTGCCGTTGTAGCCGCATTCATTTGTTCAAGACTTAACTTTTTAAATTTGAAGTTCTTTAGCGAAAGTTGCAACGCCGTCGCATTTTTAACCACCGCAATACTATCTGAGATAAGAAGATTATTCTTTAAAGCCAGATAATTGGTTGTGATTTCCTTTTTTTCGGCTTCGCGTTTTGCTACTAATTCTGGAGCAACTTCTTCCTTTGATGTTATTTGAGCATTTGCAAGAGTACTTAATCCTACTAATGCTATAACTAATAATTTTCTCATATATCTGTTTTATTTATTTTTGAAGTAATCTTATCAATTTCGATCAAAATACTTTCAAAATGTTCTTTGTTTAAACCTGTACTACCAACCATCAGTTTTGTAACATCCGATCTTAATTTTACAAGATGTTGTTTGGCATATAACCTTACATCACTACGTTGTGCAGTATTTAAAGCTCTTGTTCCCTCAGCTTCTTTAGGCAATAACAATAAATATAATTTATCGATGTAGCTGCGCTGAAGTGCTCGTCTGTAATAATCTTGTTTTTCGTCTCCGCTAAATTTAACCCAAACCGTTTGCTCTAAATCGTTTAAAAATTCCGGAACGGTATAAGCTCCTTCAAACTGCATTGATTTTAGGCTAATATTGTACAAAATACCTGAGCTCAACAACATATTTAAAACTTGATTTTGCTGATCTGCGATTTGATCTTCGGTCTTTAATGAAATTAGTTGACCAATATCCTGAGGATACATCCAAAGTGGCGCATTAAACAATTGTCGTCCTACATAATCTACCGCCGCTTTTACTTTGGCTTTAGGAACAGGCTGATACACTAATCCTTTTTCATCAACAGTTCTTTTAGTCACATAATTGTTACCAATATATTTTAGTACGTGATATAAATACAAACCATATTGTCTTACAACTGCTTTATGCATATCCGATAAATTATCATATGCATCGTTAGGCTGATACGTCCATTCGATAAGATTAGGAACTACACGTTTTAAATTTTTAATTCCGTAATCGCTGGCAAGAACCGCGTCATCTCCAATATCTTCTGTTTGACTACGCGGATCTTCGTCTTTTCCTTCGCCTCCAAACCATAATTTTGGATTTGCGGTTAGACTATCCGTCGTCATCTTAGCCAGAATTTTTTCCTCTTCAAATTCGTCTTTCGCTTTTGGAAAATAAGTATAACCCCATTTAAGAGCCCATTTGTCATAAGCACCAATACGCGGATAAATTCCTTTTGGGCTAATGTTATCTTCTGGCTGTGCAACATAATTAAAACGCGCATAATCCATTATAGAAACAGTATGACCATTTGCTTCAACCCATTTTTTATCTCTTAGTTTTTCTACAGGTGTTGCACTACTTGCTCCCATATTGTGACGTAACCCAATGGTGTGTCCAATTTCATGCGACGAAACAAAACGTATTAATTGTCCCATTAACTCATCATCTAAATGCATTTTTCTGGCTCTTGCATCCAAAGGTCCTGCCTGAATCATGTACCATCTTTGTACCAATTTCATCACATTATGATACCAGCCTACATGACTTTCTATGATTTCTCCGCTTCTTGGATCGCTTACTCTTGGTCCGTAAGCATTTGGTGTTTCTGATGCGTAATATCTAACCACAGAATATCGTGCATCTTCTAAACTCATTGTTGGATCATTTTCTGGCCATTCTTTACCAACAATCGCATTTTTAAAGCCTGCTGCTTCAAAAGCTTTTTGCCAGTCGTTGATTCCTGCAATTAAGTACGGTCTCCATTTTTTTGGTGTTGCCGGATCAATGTAATATACAATCTGTTTTTTGGGCTCGACCAATTCTCCTTTTTCATACTTTTTAATGTCTTTATCCTTTGGTTCTAAACGATAACGCTGAATTATAAACTTGGTCTGAGCACGTTGTTCATCATCATCAAACAAAACATATTTATTGGCAAAATACCCCACTCTTTCATCAGCAAAACGTTTGCGCATGGGTGTTTTTGGCAATAACACAATCGAGGTATTTACTCTTAATGTTATTGTTCCGCTACTTGCAGTTGTACTTGTATAGGTTTTTGTCGTTTTTACTTCTACGTTAATCGGATATGTATCTATTGTCTCAATAAAAGATTTATCATCTGCCAGAGAAGTTAATTTTTTCTCTGTTTTTTCCTGACTGCCTAATGAAAACATTGCATTCTCTTTTTTGAAAGCATCTGTTACTTCAATAACAACATTTCCGGTATCAGGATTGGTTGTTTTTATTGGAAAAGCTGCCACAATAGGATTCTCGTTACTTCCTGCTAATGCTTTCGCCAACATAGAATCGGCATTGCGAACATCTTGTCGGTATTGTAATGATCTTAGAAAAACAGTATTGTTTGCTCCTTTCTCAAAATAAATAGTTTGCTCGTTGGCTTTTTCTCCACCAAAACGTCCAAACCCTTCGGGAGTCGAAAGATATCTCGTTACAACCAGCATGTATCTATTGAATAAACTGTCTGGAATTTGCAAATAATATTTGGTATCAACCTGACTTACAACAAATAATCCTGATTTGGTTTTAGCCTTATCTGTAATTACTTTATTGTAAGGCTGCATGCCTTTTGGCTGTGTACTGGTACTATCTGCTTTTTTTTCGGGAGTTTGAGCAAAACCATGCTGGTGACCTGCAGCCAGCATGATTAATAATATTATTAGTTTTTTCATTGGCATTAAAACGCAAGTTTTTCGTCTGTGTTTAAAGTAAGTTTTGGATTTTTTGTTAAGGCAGATAATGGAAACGGTATAACGTATAATCTCGAATTAGGCTGTAACGTGTACGTTTTTTGAGCCACAGTTTTGTTTACTAATGGAAATAATCTTGTAACTGTTTTTGCATATTCAGTTTCAGTATTTAATCGTTTAAGATCAAAGAAACGATTAAAACCCAAAAGCAATTCTTTTCTGCGTTCGTTTATAACCAACTGCATCGTTGCTGCTCTAGTTGTTGGAACCGTTAAGTTTACTGTTCCGGATAAAATACGTTTGGCTCTTAAGGTGTTTAAAACAGCAACAGCTTCTGTAAATTTATCTTCTCTTGCAAGACACTCCGCTTGCATTAAATATACTTCGGTTGTTTTCATTCCAACAGTTGGATAAAAGAATCTTGTATATACAGTTGACCAATAAGCGGTATTTGAACCTTGATCTAAATTTGTTGTACTGGTTGTATTAAAAAACAAATTAAAACGTGCGTCGTTTGTACCAAATAAAGTTCTTAGTTCCGGACTAATAACGTTTTGATAAGCAAAGTTCATCTCGTTATAACCGGTCATGTACTGATAACTTAATACTTCTACATTATTTGCTGCGGGTACAGTAACTACTGTTGGTCCACCTTGTTTACTATATGCTACCATATCAAAAATTTGATTATTGTAGCTTAATGATTTTTCGGCAGCTGCTTTTGCACTTGCAATTTCTCTTTTAAACAAATGAACTTTGGCTTTAAATGCATACGCAAATGCTAATGACGGATGATAAACATCTAGTGGCTTTTCCTGAAGATATGGTAAAGCATCTTCGATATCTTTTTGGATAAAATCGTAAACCTGAGCTACTGTCGACTTTGCCGGTTGCGCTTCCAAATCAAATTTATCCATGATACAAATACCTCCGTCTGTTGCAGCGGTTTGAGGATTATATCCTTTTGCATAGGTGTTTACTAACAAAAAGTGATCATAAGCTCTGTTAATTTTAGCTTCGGCTTTTGCTAATTGTTTTGTGCTTTCTTCTCCTTTACTATTATCAACTAATGTAATAATAGTATTCCATCTGTTAATATAAGAGTATGCCTGATTGTAAAAGCTCGAGCTTTTTATTAAAGAAACTCTGTCTGCAGTTTCATCAAAAGTAAAATTAATAATATCAACGTTTGGAGTTACTCCAATTACGTTGCTTTCTTTCATCCACTGATCATCTGACAAATACTGAAAGTTATTGATTGGATAACCTCTGTTTGGCAGTGATACCATTTCGTAAAATTGTGCTGCAGTTTCGATAACCAAAGCACCTTTTGGCGTTACATCTGTATATTCTTCGCATGATGTTACCGTTAACATCAAAAGCGAAAGCGTTATTATATATATCTGTTTCATTTTTTTATAGCGTTAGATTTAAACCTAATAAGAATGTTTTTGGTGATGGCAAATTACGTGTACCACTATTAGCCGAATAAACTTCAGGATCAATACGATTCCCGGCAGCACTCCAATACCAAAGATTATTTATTTGAAATGTAAACTTAGCCGATGCTATTTTCATTTTATTCGCAAAAGGTTTTGATAAATTATAAGCCATAGAAATGTTTCTTAATTTGATGTAATCTCCATCGACCACATTTACATCTGAGTTTCTCCATTGACTGCTTATCGTTGAAGCATAAGTTCTAACATTTTCGGCAAAATCTACATACAAACGAGTATTCCCGTTTTGGTTTGCATCTGTATAACGATCTGAAATACCTGAAAGAGTTACTAAATCTGTACTCATATCCATAGTTTCTTTACGCATTACATTTCCTCCTGAGAAAACAAACAAGAAATTTAAATCAAATTGTTTGTATGAAAAACGTTGTGATACTGAACCTGTATAGGTTGGCATTAAAGATCCCATGTTAACTAAAGCTGCAACATTGTTTACAGATTTTACAGAAGTTGATATAGGATTTCCGGAAGCATCGAAAGTAATTGAAGGATTTCCTTTTTCATCTAAAATATAAGGATATCCATTTACCGTTCCTCCATATTTGTAAGCATACAAACTATTGTAAACTTCGTTTTCTAAAAAGTAATCGCCTGGAAAACCAACATAGTTAGACGCTGTAGATTCAGCTCTTGTAATCTTTTTGACAGTAGTTTTATTAAAACCAAAAATTAGGTTTGAGGCAATACGGAAACTTCCGTTATTGTACCACTCAGATCCTAAACTAAATTCGACACCTTTATTTAGCAAAGCTCCTGCATTAATTCTTCTGCTTAATGCACCAACCGTAGGATCTAAATCTGTTGTTGCTAATAAATCTGAACTGTATTTACGGTAAACATCGATGCTTCCGTTTAACTTACTGCGAAACAAA
>Ga0302173_10000271_pt1 | contig 28029 bp, 41 predicted proteins | sample I_Fen_N3_1_FD_198785 | JGI IMG/M metagenome (GOLD analysis project Ga0302173, IMG submission 198785) | Peat permafrost microbial communities from Stordalen Mire near Abisko, Sweden - I_Fen_N3_1 | ecosystem: Environmental > Terrestrial > Soil > Wetlands > Permafrost | place: Sweden: Abisko... | reverse complement strand
AATTCTGTAATGATATAGAAGAAAATATAGACGATGCAGAAAGAAGAAAACTTGAAAAACAATTAATTAAATTTGAATTTAGATTAGTTGATGATTTCACAGTTAAAAAATTATATAGAGATCATAAAAATAATAAGTATATTGTCATGGAAAGAGAAAAATTTAATCCAATAATAGAGGAACTTGCAGAGATTAAGTGTATTGGATGTAAAGAAGATTATAAGACATGCTCTTTATACCAGGCATTTGATGATATAAGTCTTGGTCGTGTAGAGGAAGAGTCAAATTGTCCATATGCAGTAGACTTGTCAAAATGCAAACTGGATGAAGTGAAGAGAATTGAAAAGGTCAAGAAGAATTTAAAAAGTAACAATCAGTTCAGAAAATAATATACCTATTTAGAAAGTGCTATACGAGGAGTGAGGATATGAATTATATAAGCGGATATAAAATAAAATTTATACTATTTGATAAAAAGAAAAATGAATTGGTAAACTATATGAATTGTTCAATAGCAATAGCAGATGGGACTGTTCAATCATTCGATAAAAAAGGAAATTTAGAAGGAACAGCAGTTAACGCACATTTAATTCCTCTTCAATATGCGAATAAAAAAGACATTCGTAAAAAAGAAATATATAAAGATTTTGTAGTTAAAAGAAAAGCTGGAGTTGATGGTGAAGAAGATATAACTGGAGTTGTTGAAGAAATGGAATGTGCTTGGTGGATTGTAAACCATAAGGAGCAAAGAGCAGTGCATCTATTTAGTGAAACTGCTATAGATGTAATTCTGGGTAATGTTTATCAAAATCCAGAACTGCATGAGGTAGCTGGGTATGAGTAAAAAATTCAATATGATGGATTTGTTAAATGATAAAAGTAAAGAAACTACAGAATTAAACACAAGTGATTATAAGAGTATAAAATTAAATCCTTATGATGTTATTCCGTCACAAAGCAATTTCTATAGCCAGGATAATATTGAAGAATTAGCAGATACGTTTTTGCTCGTAGGACAACAACAACCAACTGTACTTGGTAGAGTAGATGGAGAGTTTAGGATATTAAGTGGTCATAGAAGAAACCTGGCTAATATCTTAAATGTTGAAAGAGGATATAAGAAATATGAAGAAGTAGATTATTTGTATAAGGATATGAGCGGAGCAGTATTTGAATTATCTCTATTGATAGGAAACGCTTTTAGTAGGAAGCTAACTCCGTACGAAGAGACTGAACAGGCTTTAAGATTAAAAGAGGCATTAATAAGGGCGAGAGATGAAGATGGAATAGAAATCAATGGAAAGCTAAGAAATATTATTGCTGAATTAATGAATACAAGCAGTACACAGATAGGGAGAATGGAAAGCATTAATAATAATCTTATCGAAGAGGCTAAAGAGCAATTTAAAGAAGGTAATTTTGGAATGACTGCTGCATATGAAGTAAGCAGATTGGAAGAAGAAAAACAAAAAGAAATAGCAGCAATAGCTTCTGGAGGAATAGAAGTAAAACCAAAAGATATAGCCAAGATAGTTAGAGAAACCATAAAAGAAACGGTGTCCGTTTCGGACACCGAAACTAAAGAAGAAGATAATGAGAATTTAACGATTATTGATAATAACATTGTAAATATAGAAACTGGTCAAATAATAGAACAAAGAGTACCAGGTTATATGGTAAAGAAAGTATTTGACAGAATAAAAGATATGAATATAGATGAAATGGCAGATTTCATATGTAGTAAATGTAATGGTGGAAGTGGTTGTGCTGGAATTTGTGATCTAGCCATTACATGTACAAATGAAAATAAGCATGAAACATGTGTTAAATGGTTAAATACACAAACATAAAGTTAAACTTGCAGGACTAGGCGGCACGTTAGGGATTACAAGCTAATGTTAAAGGACTGCAATAAATTGAAGAGAGCTTTTAAGGTAGCTCTCTTCTGAAATATAAAATAATAGATTTAAAAAGGAAAATAAAATGAATTATGAAGAGAAGTATAAAGAAGAAGTTAACATATTAAATGACATTGATAAAAGATATTCTATAATACAGGAAAATGACATTGTAGAGGCTTTTAAGTTGATGAAAGATAGTTTACAAGCTTATAACAGATGGAGCTATATAAGATGTGAATATAGAAAATTACTTAAACGTGGAGAGAAAACGGAAGAAAAGGACAGGCTAGAGGATATTTGTAGATACTTAAAAGAAGTACACACAAATTCTAGAATGATTTGGAGATTTAGTAAAGAAGATTTAAGGAACAATAAGGAAGACAGTTAGGCGGAGGGAAAGATATTGATTTGTGATGAATGTTTAAATAATGAAAAATGTGATCATGAAAATGCTGATATTTGTAAGGCTATTATGTCATATATAGAGAATGAAGAGGAACAAGAAGAAAGGGTGTAGCAATGAATGGAAATGTTGAAGAAGTAGTAGATCAAATTATTGATTTGCTACATGAGAGTATAGATAAATTAAAGAGCAAAATTTCAGATGTGTGTAAAAGTGAGGTTGAGAGCAATGAGTAGAAAGGGGGAAGTAAGTTATGGCAAAAGAAGTAGACATTTTAGAAATAGAATGTTGTCCTTTCTGTAAAGAAGAAAAAGACTTGGAGCTTCATACAGATGAAGGAATTGTTATTTGTAATAATTGTGGAAGAAATTTTCAGATTGTAGAAGATGTTTTATAAAAAAGGGTGATACAAGTAATGAAATTGTGTGAATTGATAAAAAGAGGAAGAAGAACTATAGATATATCAAAAACTCAATTAGCAGAAAAAGTAGGTTGTACAGCAAGAGCAATTGAGTATTGGGAGAGTGGAGAAAGAAAAATAAGTCTTGAAAATGCGGATAAGGTTTTTAAAGCATTAGATATAACTGTATGTATAGGCAAGCGAAAAAATAAAGTGCTGAAAGTGAGGGATATAGAAATGTTTGATAATAAAGAATTAACAAGAGTTATGAGCATGGTGGTAAATGAAAGCGTGAAGATCCAAAAGGAAATAAATGAGTGTGATTCAGAATTAGAAAGAGAATCTTTGGAGAGAGATTTAATGACAGTAAATGCAATAGGTTCAAAAATATCAAAAGTAATAAATAAGTAGTTTGTAGATATGGCGTAGAAAGGATGCAATAAATATGTATGAGAATAAAGATAAAAAGTGTGAATGCTGGAAGTGTGAATTAAAAGATAAATGCCAATATAAAGACAAGTATCAAAGACTTCCAAGAACATCTTTAGGAGCGTTAGGCTTATGCAAAAAGTTGTAGAAATAATGAAAAGTATTCTTTGGAAATATGATAGTGAATTAGGAATAGCTTATCTTTGTCCTAACTGTAAATTATTTTTGTGTGGTGGTAATAGCCAAACAAAGTGTAAATGTGGACAGAAAGTTAATTGGGATGATGCAGATAACCCGAAGAATGAATACAAAGGCAGAATTAAGTGGAATTAACATAGAAAGGGTGAGGAAAATATGCAAAATACACTAGGAGATTTAAATAATCATTTATTTGCTCAATTGGAAAGATTAAATGATGAAGAGATAAAAGGCGAAGAATTACAGGAAGAGATAGGAAGAGCAAAGGCAGTAAGTGATATCGCTGCAAAGATAATTGCAAATGGTTCATTGTTATTGCAAGCTAAAAAATACAGGCAGATACATTGGGAAGAGAAAATACAAAAATGCCTGGAATGTTAGAAGGTTAGAATATGAAAGGTAGACCTAAAGGGAGTAAAAATAGAGCGTTTCATATATGGAGTGAAGCGGAAAAAGAATATTTAAAAAAGATAACCCCAGGACATCATTACATTGAAATTCAAGAACTTATGAATAAAAAATTCAAGTTGAGTTTTACTATAGATCAGATAAAAGGTGCTATTGGTAGATATAAATTGAGTACAGGAATTACAGGACAATTTAATAGAGGACATACTCCTGCAAATAAAGGAATTAAAGGAGTCATATATGAAGGATGTAAAAAGACCTGGTTTAAAAAAGGAAATGAAGCAATAAATCATAGACCTTTAGGAAGTGAAAGAATAAATGTATATGGATATGTAGAAATTAAAGTTGCTGAACCTCACGAGTGGAAACTAAAACATAGAATCGTTTGGGAGGAACATAATGGATTAATACCTGAAAATCATAATGTGATATTTGGGGATAGGGATAAAAGTAATTTAGACATTAATAATTTAATTTTAGTATCTCAAAAGCAATTATTAACATTAAATAAAAATAACTTGATACAAAATGATGCGGATTTAACTAGAACCGGTTTAATCATCGCAGATATATATAACAAAATAAGTGACAGAAAGTGAGGTGGAGCAATGATAAGTAAAGAGCAGTTTGAAAAGATAGAATCTGAACATGGATGTGGATATTGGGAGTTATGTTGGGAACATGCATGTCCATGTGCTATAACAACAGAAAACAAGGGGTTACAGGAAAAAATATATAATGGTTTCATAGAAGAAAATAAGAGACTTTCAGAGGAATATGATGATATTGAAATACCACATTATGAAACATGTAGACAATGTGGCAACTTATTTGAAGAATTTGAACTAACTTGTGGATTATGCTTTGAATGTTATGAAGAAAATGAAAATTATGAAAGTGAGGCAGAGCTATGAAAAAAGTAAAATTATCAACATTATCAAAAGACACTATTGTTTTAGTAGATGGAAATAGCATTATCGATACTGTATCAGATATTTTAGAGGATTTAGAAAATTATAAAACTAAAAAAATATATACAACAACAGAGTATCATGCAAAATTTGATGCTAGAAGAATTCTAGATGATGCAATAGAAAATCAACAAGAAAATGGAATGTATGAGGATTGGGATGATTCTATACAATCAGATATCACCCAAGAGGATATAAATGATCTACAAATTATATTTGATAGGATATTATCAAGAAGTTCAAATATAGCTTATGAAGCAGATAAGTTAATTGAAATTGATATGTGATCCTACGCAATACTATTTTTGCAAAACATTTTAGTAGAAGAGTAAAGAGCCCCTATGAAAGGGGCTAAAAAATAATGAAGGATTTAAGTAATGAAAACATTATTATTATATGAAGTTATCAATAAAATAATACACAATAGTAAAAAATCAACAGTTTGTAGGAAGGGTGTATTTAATGGATAATAATAAATGTGAAGGTTGCAAGTGTGATACATGTTCAAATCATTGTCAACGTTGTTTTGACTGCTTAAAATCGGAAGAACCGGAATTTGATGCTATAGATTTATATGCATCTGAATGTGATAGTTATGATGCGTAATACTAGTATTGGGTGCAGAAAGGAAGTGAAAGGTTAATGGATATTATTGATGAAAGAGATGAAAGAGATGAAAGATTAGAAAATTATTGTAGAGGAAAAGGAATTAAATTAACAGAAGATCAGAAAGAAAAAATAAAAAATGCAATTGAATCAGTAAGTAATTTTATAAAGAAATTTATTAAGGATTTCATAGAGCCAGTATGGGAAATGTTTAAAAAAATATTTAATACAATAGATTGGGATAGATATAAGAGATATTTAAAATATAAGAAAAGAATTAAAAATAGAAAAATACTTTATGCTAAGTGCAAAGCGAAATATGGTAAGAATTAATATTATATTTTTGTGCGGGAAGGAATGGGAGGAATGAAACTATGTAAATATGCAAAAGTTATTTCATTGAAATCTCCAATTGAATGTAAATATAAAAGTTTTCCTTGGTTATCATGTCCAAAAGATAGCGGAACTGATGGAGCGTGTAATAATAAATGCTATGAATATAGCATCGAGCCAACTATTAAAAAAGGATTTAAAGAAGGTGAAGAGGGATGAACTCTAAAGATGTAATAATAACAAATTTTAATCAAGTTAATATTAGCCGAATGAAAATGCCTTTTATAGTTATATATGAACATCCCAAAGATTATGACAAAAGCTATGTGGCAAGAATATTTGAAATTAACGTTCCAACCAATTTAGTTATTATCAGTGAAGATCTAGAAACATTGAGAGAAAAGATTCCGAAGAACATGGTTAGATTTAATAGAGAAAATGAAGATGATGAAAACATAGTAGAGTCATATTGCTAGGGGGATAAATATGGAATTGTTGAGCGAATTAACAGTAGATGAAATTATAGAAAGAACTATAAAAGAATATGAGAGAAAACAAAAATCAAAAACACAAAGAAGAGCATTTAGAAATACAAAGCTTTTAATGGAAAATTATAATAACTTTAAGAAACATATTGATTATTCAGTATCAGATATAGAAGATATTCAAGGAATAGTAAAAATGGATTTGCAAAAAAATGATTGCGACCAATTATTTATATTAAGTATAAAACAAAGTAAAGCTAAAACTCTAATAATGACATCTCATATAGAAACATCATTAGAGCTTTTAGAAATGGAACAGAAGAGGGAAGGAACAATTGAAAGATATCAAGCATTAGAAATGTATTACATTGAAAAGAAATCATATGAAAAGATAGCAGAGGAATTAAATACAGGAAAGAATACTCCGAGTAGATGGGTAAAGCAAATGCTAGATAGATTAGGAGTATTATTATTTGGAGTAGATGGAATAAAGCTAGAATGATGAAACAATGGTAAAAAGTCGGTGTTTTAATAGTAGATGTAAAGTTTTATAATGATAATATGAAAAAGTTGTAAAACCCCAATACATTTTTTCTAATCTCATAATTCCCATTTAACAGATACTCAAAAGGCGCTTAGTGATTTCTAAGCGCCTTTTGAGTATGAAAGAATAATATGGAGATGATTGAATGTCTAAAGACTTTTATAAATCCACAAGATGGAAAACTAAGAGAATAAATATATTAAAGCGTGACAATTATCTATGCAGAGAATGTATAAGGTATGGAAAGACTACAGGAGCTACAACAGTACATCATGTTATTCCTTTGGAACAAAAACTAGAACTTAAATTAAATAATAATAATTTAATTAGTTTATGTAGTAAGTGCCATGAGAAGATGCATGATAGAACAAACAATGACCTAACATCTACAGGAATTCAATGGGTGGAGAGGATAAAGAAATTAATTTCAAGTATCCCCCCACCTTAAAATATTTTAAGTTAATCGGTTGGAGACCGAGGGGAGGAACTCTTTCCAATAGAGTGATATTCAGAAAAAAGGGGGTGCTAGGATGGCAAAGTCAAAAAAGGCTATGGAAAATGAAGTTAAAAGACAGATGAAAAAATTAGGCACATACAAGGATGAGTACAATAAAATGATAGGAATATTTTCGGGAATGTTATTTCAATATCAAGAATTTGAAAGACAGTTTGAAGAAAATGGATTCGAAATAACAGAAAAGTATACCAATAAAGCTGGTGCAACCAATGACAGAAAAGTTCCTGTATATAGTGCAATGGAAAGTTTGAGAAAAGACATAGCAGCATATTCCGACAGGCTTTGTCTTAATCCTAAATCCTTAGAAACTGTTACTACAGAAAAATCCAATAAATCTAAATTAGCAGCAGTGCTAAGTGAGATGAAATGAATTATAAAAATTATGACATTGTAATGGAATATGCAACATCTATTCTGGAAAGAAGAAAACTAGGCAATAAGGAACAAATACAAGGCTGCCAAAGATTCTTAAAAGATTTAAAAAATACTGATTACGATTTTAATCCCAAAGATGCTGAATTTGTAATTGGAATAATCGAAAAAACTTTTGTTCATCAAAAAGGAGAAAGTATGCAGGGCATACCTTTGAGGGGTGAGCCTTTTTTATTAGAACCATGGCAAAAATATATAGTATATAATTTGCTCGGGTTTAAATATAAAGGTACACGAATGAGAAGATATAAAGAAGCCTTTTGTATGCTACCAAGGAAGCAAGGAAAAACTCCTTTTATGAGTGCATTAGCTTGGGGATTAGGATTATTAGAAAGAAAGTCTGGAGCTGAAATAGTAATTGTAGGAGCAGTATTAAAACAAGCTCTACAAGGATTTAATTTTATAAATTTTAACCTTGAACAGATGGGAGAAAAAGAGAACTTTAGAGTAATTGATAATAACCAAGAGCATTCTATTAGTGGGAACTTAGGTGATGGCTATATGAGAATAGAAACTATTGCTGGTAATAGTGATAGAATGGATAGTTTGAATACTTTGATTCAAATACTTGACGAATTGCATTTATATAAAAGTGCAAGTCAATACAATACAATAAAAGAATCTGGAAAAGCCTATAGAAATTCTCTATGTATAGGTATTACTACTGCTGGAGATAATCCAGTTTCATTTTGTCACAATAGAATGGTTTATGCTCAAAAAATTCTTAACGAAACCGTAAAAGATGAACAATTATTTATTTTCTTGGCGAAAGCAGATGAAGATGAAAATGGTAATATTGATTATACCAATCCTATAGAACATGAGAAAGCTACTCCTAATTATAATATTTCTGTATCTGGTAGAGATCTCCTTAATGATGCACTACAGGCACAAAATGACCCACAACAAAGGAAATCTTTTTTTGCTAAATCTTTAAATATATATACGGCTGCATTAAAGGCATACTTTAATATTGATGAATTTAGGGTATCAGATAGAAAATATAATTGGACTCTACAAGATGTACTAAAGTTACCTATAAATTGGTATGGTGGTGCTGACTTATCTAAAATGCATGATTTAACTGCTAGTGCTTTATATGGAACTTATTACAATGCCTATAGAGATGATAAAGGAGATATGCATGATGTAGACATAATTATTCCTCATGCTTGGTTTCCTATTGTAATGGCAGCTAAGAAAGCTGACGAGGATGGTATACCATTATTCGGCTGGCAAGATGATGGCTGGCTTGATATGTCAAATAGTCCAACAACTAATACAAGTGAAGTTGTTAATTGGTTTATAGGTATGAAGAAAAAAGGATATAAAATTAAACAGGTGGGACATGATAGAAAATTCGCTCGAGAATATTTTATTGGAATGAAAAAAGCTGGTTTTAATATTGTAGATCAACCACAGTATTTCTATAAGAAGAGTGAAGGATTTAGACATATTGAGAAAAAAGCTAAAGATGGTGATCTTTATTATTTCCATGCTGATTGTTTTGAATATTGCGTACAAAATGTAAGAGCAATTGAAAAAACTGATGATATGATTCAATATGAAAAAGTTGATGGTGACGGTGGCACTCAAAGAATTGATATTTTTGATGCTGCTGTTTTTGCGTGTGTAAGAAAATTAGAAGATTTAGAAAAAGGTCAGAAGGTATCTAAATGGCTTAATGGATAGGTGGATAAATATGAATATTGAAGAAAAAAGTAAATTGATAGATAACATAAGTGATTTAATACGTGAATATTGGATTAATACAGGTATGAAAGATGATGGAGTTAGAAAGCTTGCAGATAAAATGCAGGATATGGCTGATAAAATGCAGATAGATGAATTTAATTATCAAGTTGAGAAAGAAGGTATTAAGCTTTTTAGTACTCATTGGATTGATATGTTTGGAGAACTTAGTGAAGAATTTTGGAAGGAATATAGAAAGGATAAGGTGATCTAAATATCTCATTAGAGTCTTACATTAAAGGCTTATTATTTTACCCTTGAAAGGTGGTGAGAATGTGAAAAAGAACAGAAAAAGAAATCCTATAGGCAAGACTAGAGCAGAGCCTACAAGTTCATTAAATTGGTTTTTAACAAGTGATGCAACAGATACTTTGACAGTTCCAGGATATACAAGATTATCTGATAATCCAGAAGTCAAGATAGCTGTCCACAAAATCGCAGACCTAGTTTCTAGTATGACAATTCACTTGATGCAGAATACAGAAAATGGAGATATAAGAGTTAAGAATGCATTATCTAGAAAGATGGACATTAATCCCTATAGCCTTATGACTCGTAAGACTTGGGTGTATAACATAGTTTATACTATGCTCCTCGAGGGAAATGGTAATAGCGTTGTTTATCCAAAGATAGTTGATGGCTATATTGATGAATTAATTCCTTTAAAGGCTAGTGGTGTAAGTTTCGTGGAAACACCTACAGGCTATAACGTACTTTACAATGGACAAACTTATATGCATGATGAAGTATTACATTTTGCAATTAATCCAGACTCTAATTATCCATGGAAAGGTACAGGCTATAAAGTTGTTCTAAAGGATATTATTAATAATCTTAAGCAAGCAAGCAAAACAAAAAACAGTTTTATGTCGGATAAATGGAAACCTTCAATAATTATTTCAGTTGATGCATTCAATGATGAAATGGCAAGCGAAGAGGGCAGAGATGCAATACTTAAAAAGTATATTAATGAAACTGGTGGAGGTAAACCTTGGATAGTTCCTGCTGATTTGATGAAAATCGAAACAGTAAAGCCTTTAAGTCTTACAGATTTAGCAATTAATGATGCAGTACAAATAGATAAAAGGACAGTAGCAGCTATATTTGATATACCTGCTTTTTTTCTTGGAGTTGGTACCTATACGGATGAAGAATATAACAATTTTATTAATACTAGAATTATGTCTATTGCACAGATATTACAACAAGTAATATCTAAAGGTTTGTTGTACAGTCCGGATTATTATTTTAGGTTCAATCCTCGAAGCCTATATGCTTATAATCTAACGGATTTATCTAATGTGGGTGGGAATATGTATATTCGTGGGATTATGACAGGTAATGAGGTTAGGGACTGGATAGGATTATCGCCTTTAGAGGGATTAGATGAAAGAGTAATTCTTGAAAATTATATTCCAGCTGGAATGATAGGTGACCAAAAGAAATTGAATCAAGGGGGTGGTAATAGTGAATAGAGATAAGAAACAAACTAGAAGTTTAAAAACAGAATTAAAGACTAGAGCTGAAAATGATGAAATGGTTATTGAAGGTTATTTTGTAGTTTTTAATACACCTACAGAATTATGGAGAGGTGCGTTTGAAGAAATTGCTCCACAGGCACTTGATAAAACATTAAGTAATGATATTAGAGGATTAATAAACCATGATTCAACGCTTGTGCTGGCTAGAAATAAGGCTAGAACATTAGAACTTAAAACAGATTCTAGAGGTTTATGGGGTAGTATAAAGATTAATCCTAACGATTCTGATGCAGTTAATCTTTATGAAAGAGTAAAGCGTGGAGATGTAGACCAATGTTCCTTTGGGTTTAATGTTGTATCAGAAGAAACTGAATGGAGAGATGATGGAACAGTTAAGTGGACTATCACAGAGGTAGACTTACATGAAGTAAGTGTATGTACTTTCCCACAATATGAAGATACAGGGGTACAAGCTAGAGAAAAAGAAGTTGAACAATATAAAGAAAAACAATTTGAAGTAAGAAAACAAAAATTGAAAGAGAGGTTGAACAATCATGGCAATAAAACAATTAATGATTAGTAAAAAGATTGAACAAAGAAAAGCAATATTAACAGATTTAACTACACAAGCAGAGGGTTTAAATACGAGATCAGCAGAGTTAGAAAAAGCATTAGAAGAAGCAAAATCTGAGGAAGAAATTGCAGTAGTTGAAGAAGAGGTAAATAAATTAGATACTGAACAAACTGAACTTGATGAAAAAAAAGGGAAATTGGAAGGTGAAATTTCAGAGCTAGAAGGTGAATTAGAAAAATTAAATTCTAATGAACCTAAAAATGATCCAGCACCAGTAGTAAGTGAAAGAAATAAAAATTTAAAAGGAGATGAAAGAACAATGGCAAGGGCAAAATTTTTTAAAGGTATGGAAAGAGCAGCAATACAAAACTTAATCGAAAGAGAAGATGTTAAAGAGTTTATAACTAGAACTAGGGAACTCATGGATCAAAAGAGAAGTGTTACTGGTGGAGAATTGGGAATACCTACTATATTTTTAGATATCTTAAGAGATACATTAAATACTTATTCAAAATTAATATCTAGGGTTAATTTAAAAGCTATAAAGGGAAAAGCAAGGCAAAATATTGCTGGAACAATTCCAGAAGGTATTTGGATTGAAGCTTACGGAAAACTTAATGAGTTAAGCATAAGCTTTAATCAAGTTGAGGTTGACGGTTATAAAGTTGGTGGATTTATTGCAGCACCTAACGCATTGTTAGAAGATTCTGACCTTGATTTAGTTAATGAAATTATGTACTCAATTAGCCAAGCCATAGGACTTGCTATTGATAAAGCTATTCTTTATGGCACAGGAACAAAGATGCCTATAGGTATTTTAAAAAGACTTGCTGAAACTGCTAAGCCTGCTTATTGGGGAGATAACGAAAGAACTTGGACTGATTTACACACAAGTAATTTATTATTAATAGATCCAGCAGCTAATACAGATGTATTATTCTACAAAGATTTAATACTTAAATGTGGAAAAGCAAAAGCCAATTATTCTAATGGAGGGAAGTTCTGGTGCATGAGTTCAAATACTAAAGCAACATTAGCAGCTAAAGCTCTTACTATAAATGCAGCTGGTGCAATAGTAACAGGTCAAAGTAACATAATGCCTATAATTGGTGGAGATATAATTGAATTAGATTTTATTCCAGATAACGTTATTGTTGGTGGTTATGGTTCTCTTTACTTACTTGTAGAAAGAGCAGGTGCAACATTAGCACAATCTACAGAGGTACAATTCATAGAAGACAATACAGTTTTTAAAGGTACTGCTAGATATGATGGTAGACCAGTAATAGGGGAAGGTTTTGTTGCTATAAATATTAGTCAAGAAGATTTACAAGTAGCACCAACAGCTACCGCAGTAACATTTGTAGCTGATACAGCTAATGCATAGGAGGTAATTAATAATGAGAGTAAAAGCATTAAGAGTATTTAATGATTTAAAAGGAAATAAACTTCGTGCAATTGGAGAAGAATTTGGAGTTACTAGAGAACGTTATGAAGAGATATTTAATGCTGACAAGGAAAACTTGTTTGTTGAAATAATAGAAGAAAATGATGCTAAGAACTCTAGTGGAGAGCCTAATAATAATAATAATAATAATTCAGATGATTTAGCAGACAAATCAAAATCAGAATATCCAAAACATATTGGTGGTGGAAAATATGAACTTTCAAATGGTGAAAAGTTAAAAGGAAAGGATGCTGCTATCATTGCACAAGGCGAAATTAATAAATCTAATGATAAGGAGTGATTAAAATGGATGTAATAGTAATCCTCCAATTAGTAAAAAGTAAATTAGGTATAAGCACAATGTTAAGAGATACTTACCTTACGGCAATTATAAATGGTGTAGTTAAAGAGTTGGAAGATGAAAAGGGGTTAGTGCTTGATGGTGCTAACTCGTATCATCTTCTTTTTGTTGTAGATTATGCTACGTGGAGATATGAAAGCAAAGATAAAGATGGAGCTATGCCAAGGCACTTACAGTTTAGGTTTCATAATTTAGTTATTCATGTTGGTGCAGGTGGTGGTAATGCATGACATATGATAATGAGTTAACATTAATAGCACAGACTATTGAAGATGATGGAATTGGTAATCAAATACCTGTAGAGGCTGAAACTAATATTTTATGCGGACTTAAATCTATAGGGAGAACAGAGTTTTATAATGCTGCTGCCAACGATTTAAAGCCAGAAATGATATTAGTAGTTCATCCTTATGAATATAGTGGTGAGAGATATATTAAGTTCAGTGAAAATGAAAGTCCTAAACAAAGATATAGTGTTATTAAAACATATAAGGCTAATATGGAAGATTTAGAATTAACTTGTGAGAAGGTGATTGGTAATGGCTAGACAACAAGGTTTTTCAGAACAATTAACACAAGCATTAAGGGATTATACAGATGAAGTTGTCAAAGAGATTGAAGATGGAAAAATAAAAGTTGCTAAAGATACAGTTTCAATGCTTAAAGATATAAGTCCTAAGCATACTGGAGATTATGCAAAAGGTTGGACAAATTCAAATATTAATGGTGTACAAGTAATACATAATAAAACAGATTATCAATTAACACATTTATTGGAGTTTGGGCATGTAAAGGCAGATGGTGGTAGATCTGAATCTAAGCCACACATAAGAATAGCAGAAGAAAAAGCGGTTAATGACTTTATTGATGGTATAGAGAAGGTGATTCGAGGGTGATACAAAATGAATTATATACAATTCTAAAGGCTACTGGCTATCCAGTAGCTTATTCACATTTTAATTCAAGTGATGATACTCCTTTGCCTAAACCACCTTATATAGCCTATTTGAGTTCATATAGTTCTAATCTGAAAGCAGATAATAAAGTCTATAAGAAAATAGACAATTTACAAATAGAACTTTATACATCTAAGAAAGACTTAGAGGCAGAAACGGTGCTAGAGGATTTACTCGATGAAAATGAAATTACCTATGAAAGTACAGAAACATGGATAGAATCAGAAAAATTATTTCAAAAAATATATGAAGTGAGGTTGATAAAATGAGTGAAAATAAAGTAACGTTTGGATTAAAGAATGTGCATTATGCACCTTTCACAGTTACAGCTGGAGTGATAACTTATGAAACACCGATAAAAATTCCGGGTTCAGTAAATTTAAGTTTAGAACCAAGAGGAGATATGACAGAATTTTATGCAGATGACATGTTATATTATTCTGCAAGTAATAACCAAGGCTATGATGGAACATTAGAAATTGCTAATATTATTGAACAATTTGCAATTGACTGTATAGGTGAAGAAAAAGATTCAGAAGATATGGTAATGACAGAAAAAGCAAGTTCAGTAGGAAAACCATATGCACTTATGTTTGAATTTGATGGTGATATAAAGGCAGTAAGACATGTATTGTATAGTTGTACTGCAAGTAGACCTAAAATTGCATCAGGTACAAAAACAAATGCCAAAGAGCCAAATACAAATGAATTAAAATTTGTATCGAGTCCGAGAGAAACAGATTTAGCTGTTAAAACAAAAACTACTGCAACAACTCCACAACCAATATATGATGCATGGTACACAAAAGTTTATGAAAAAGTAGTAGCAATTTAAGGAGGATTAGAGATGGAAAAAACTATTGAAATAGATGGTAAACAAGTAAGTTTTAAAAGCACTGCTGCAACACCATTAAGGTTTAAGGCTCAATTTAATAAGGACTATTTTTCAGAAATTTACAAATTAGAAGGATTGCAAAAGACAATGCAATCTAAAAAATTAACTGATGCTGAGAAACTTGCTAAAGTAGACTTTGAATTGTTTTATAATATAGCTTGGATATTTGCTAAAACAGCAAACAAGTCTATAAAAGAGCCTATAGAGTGGTTAGATGAATTTGATTCTTTTCCTATAGGTGAAATATTACCTCAACTACTAGAGTTGATTACATCTAATATGCAAAGTAAAAAAAAATAGAATATGAAGATACAGGGAACGGAGAAGTTATAACAACTGAACTGTTCCTTGTTTTATGTAAAAAAAGTAAATTGACTAATGAAGATTTAGAAATAATGACTATAGGCATGTGCTTGGACTACATAGAAGAATATGTTGACATGGGTAATCCTAAAAAACAAAGAGCTAGAAATGCATCTCAAAGTGATTTTGATAATTTCTAATTCTTGAAAGGAGGAAATATGGCAGATAGAATTAAAGGTATAACAATAGAAATTGATGGACAAACTACAGGCTTAAAAAAGGCTTTAGGCGATGTTACAAGTCAAAGTATATCTATTCAAAAGGAATTAACAGATGTAAATAGATTGCTTAAATTTGATCCAGGCAATACAGCGGCACTTGCACAAAAGCAAGAGTTATTATCTAAACAAATAGAAGTAACAAGTCAAAAGCTACAGGGTTTAAAAAGTGCGCAAAGCCAAGTTGAACAGCAATTCGCCAGTGGAAAAATTGGAGAAGAACAATATAGATCATTTCAAAGAGAAATTGCATTCACAGAAGCTTCATTAAATAAATTCAAAACAGCTTACCAAGATGCAATGAATCCACCTAAAACAGATATATCTGAACCGGTAGAAAATTTGAATAAAAATCTTGATGAATCTAAAGGCAAATTAAGCGAGTTTGGAAATACAGCCAAGGTTGCAGTAGTTGGTAGTATGGTCGCAGTAGGTGCTGCAATAGTAGGTGCTGGAGTTCTTGCAATTAATCTTGGTGATGATTATCAAAAGGCAAGTAATACTTTGCAAACTCAAACAGGTGCTACAGCAGAAGAAATGGAAACTTTAAACCAAGCTATGACTAATGTATATGGTAATAATTTTGGTGAAAGTATGCAAGATGTTGCAGAAAGTATGTCAACTGTACAAAGTTATTTAAAAGGTACTGGCGAGGATATCCAAGGAGCAACAGAAAATGCTATTGCTTTTAAAGATACATTTGGAGTAGAAGTTCCTGAAAGTATGAGAAGTGTTCAATCACTTATGAAACAATTTGGACTAACAAGCACGGAAGCTTTTAATTTATTAGTACAAGGACAACAACAAGGCTTAAATTTTAGTGATGAATTATATGATAGTATAAATGAATATTCACCTCAATTTACTAAATTTGGACTAGGTGCAGAAGATATGTTTAATATTTTTAGTACTGGCGCTGAAAATGGAGCGTTTAATATTGATAAAATAGGTGATGCAGTTAAGGAATTTAGTATAAGAGCGATAGATGGTTCTAAGACTTCTATTGATGGATTTACGCAATTAGGATTTAGTGCTGATGATATGACTTCAAAATTTGGTCAAGGTGGAGAGGTTGCAAAAGAAGCATTTAATCAAACTATTGAAGCGTTGAAAAATATGGATGATCCAGTTCAACAAAGTATAGTCGGAGTAGAATTATTTGGTACACAATGGGAAGATCTAGGGGCGAGTGTAATAACAAGCTTAGGTTCAACTAAAAGCTCTTTTGATAAAACTAAAGCATCCATGGAAGAAATCAATGCAATTAAATATAATACTCCAATAGAAGCACTTCAAGGACTAGGAAGACAAATAGAAACAAGTGTATTACTACCTATAGCTAAAGATATTATGCCTAGTCTTAATGATATGGTAAGCAAACTGCAAGAAGCTTTTGCAAATTCGAGTGTACAGGCAGGTATACAAAGCTTGTCTGATGGCATTAGTGGAATGGTTAAAGGTTTTGCGAGTTTTATATCCGATGTGTTGCCGAAATTATTAGAGGGTTTGGGTTGGATAATGGAAAATGCAAATACCATAGCGGCAGGAATAATTGGTATAGGTGTGGCTATGGAAGTATTTAAGGTTGTTTCTTTGGTACAAGGATTAGTAACAGCATTTAAATCAGCACAACTGGCAACAGAAGGGTTAACAGTAGCACAATGGCTATACAATACAGCTATTGCTTCAAATCCTATAGGCTTAGTAATAGCAGCAGTCGCTGGTTTGGTTGCTGCAATAGTATATTTATGGAATACAAATGATGGTTTTAGAACTGCAATTATAGGAGCATGGGAAGCTATCGGAACAGCATTTAGTAATGTATGGAATGGAATAGCTACATTTTTCACTGAGACAATACCGGCTGTATTTCAAACTGTAATTGATTTTGTAGCTAATAACTGGCAAGAATTATTATTATTTTTAGTTAATCCTTTTGCTGGAGCTTTTGCACTTTTGTATAACAATTGTGATGACTTTAAAGAATTCATAGTTAGGTTTCAAGAAAGTATAAGTAATGCTATTTCTACTGGATGGACAAATATAGTTACATTCTTTACTGAAAGCGTGCCTGCTTGGTTAGAGTCAATGGGAGCATGGTTTGCAGAATTACCCAATAAAATTGCCTATGGGTTAGGTGCTACATTAGCTGGCATAGTTAGTTGGGGGATAAATACATATAATTATTTAACGACTAATGTGCCAATATGGATTGAAAGTATATCTACATGGTTTTCTGAACTACCAGGAAAGATAGGAACATGGTTAACTAATACTATAACCAATATAACAACATGGGGCAGTAATATGCTAACAGAAGCAACTACAGCTGCAAGCAATACTATTAATGGAATAGTTAATTATTTTACTCAATTACCAACTCAAATAGGTACTTGGTTAACACAGTGCGTAACAGACTTAGGCACTTGGGGAACTAATATGCTTACAGAAGCTGAAAAAGGTATGAAAGACGTGTTTAATGGTATAGTTAATACTTTTACAAATTTACCTTCTAAAATGATGGAGATAGGTACAAACATAGTAGTAGGTATAAAAGAAGGTATTAAAAAAGCATGGGAAGGTATGACAGGTTGGATAGGTGATCTATGTGATAGTTTTACTGATGGAATTAAGGATGCTTTAGATATTCACTCACCTTCTAGAGTAATGATGCAATTAGGAGCCTATACAGGAGAAGGGTTTGGTCTTGGTATTGAATCTACTATAGGCAGTATATCTAAACAAGCAAATGCAATAGCAGATGCAGCAATGCCAAATGTTAATGCTGGCACTTATGATATGGGTGTTAATTCAAATTCTATAGGTGGCAATAATTTATCTGCAGGTGGTAGTTTAGATGCAATACTTTCTAAAATGGACAGCTTAGAAAAAGCATTTAATGTGGTTTTAAAAATGGATAATAGAGAATTAGCTAGAGCAGTGACACAACCAGTAAGTAGTAATTTAGCATTTAATAATGGTAGGAAGGGGTGGGATTAGTGCTTTCATTTATAGTTTATAACAATGAGATTAGTCAAAATTTAGATTTAATAATAGAAAATACTCCACAAATTCCTCCTTCAAATATTGAATACGAAATAGTTCCTATAGATGGTGGTGAAAATCTTACAAAAATTAAAGGATTTAATGATATAGAAATAAGTTTTGACTTTGCATATAAAGCTATTCCAGAAGAATATCTGATGAAGAAAGCTAGAATTGATGGTTGGTTACTAGGGAATATAAATAAAAATTTAGTCTATAGCTTAGATAATTTTAGTCTTTATAAAGTTAAGCGAATATCTATAGGTCAAACTAGTACAGCCAGTAGGATATTAAGAAGATTTACGGTTACTTTTATATGTGAAGGATTGAAATATATGCTTAGCGGATTCGAAAGAGTAACTATTACTACTACAGGTACCATATTAAATAATTTTGGATCATATGAAGCAAAACCAATAATTAAAATATATGGAACTGGAACAATAACAGTGAACATAAATGGGAAGAGTTTTACTGTTAGTAGTGTTGGTAGTTATGTGACTGTAAATTCTGTTTTAAAAGAGTGCTACAAAGATAGTACTAACAGAGGTAAATATATGACTGGAGATTATCCAATATTGCATAGAGGTCAAAATGCTATAAGTTGGACAGGTACAGTAACTAAATTAGAAATAATACCAAACTGGAGGTGCTACTAATGAGTAGTATTAGACTATTTAGAAACACTGAAACAGACTTTACACATAATGAATGGGTATTAAATAAAATTATCTCTTGTAAGCCTATTGAGGGCATTAATGATGATTATACAACAGAATTAGAATATCCATTAGAAGATACTAAAGGTATTTCTAGCAATTTTATTGTAGGTGGTGTAATTTCAAGTCCTACTATTGATAGTAGACCGGATCAGCTATTTAGAATTATAGATAAAGAAACCACCAGCAGTACAATAATAGTACAATGTCAAGCAAAATTGTTAGCTGATTTAAAAGAAAATAGAGTAAGAGCTATGACACTTACTGGATTAACTGTAGCAGAAGCTATAACAGCGGTACTAAATGCAGCATTAGAAAGTCATAATTATACAGTTGGAACTAAGAGTATTTCTACTAATACAAATGTAATTGTTAGTATTAAAGAAGGAAGTTTATTGAGTGCAATTGTAGGTGATGAAAATAGCATTTTAAGTGAATATGGTGGAGAGTTTGTTGTAGATAACAATACCATTGATATAGTTAATTCTAGAGGTTCTGATAATGGTGTGGTTATTGAATATGGAAAGAATTTATCTTCCATTAGTGAGAAAATAAATAATATAGATTTAGCAACAGTTTTAATTCCTAAAAGTGGTGACTACAGATTGCCAGAATATTATATTGAAAGTCATAATATTGGAGTATATGAAAAAAGATATTTTAAAGAAGTAGATTTAAATTTAAATATTTGGGATGGAGAAAATGAGCAAGGCGAGGATCAAATAACATTAGAAGAAGCATATGACCTTATGAGAGCAACATGTAATAAGATGTTTACAGTAGATAAAGTTGACCAAATGACCTTTAACTATACAGTTGATTTTGTACAGTTGAGTCAAACAGAAGAGTATAAGAATTATGCTATTTTAGAAACTGTAAATCTAGGTGATAAAGTGACGATTAAGCATAAAAAATTAAATTTAAACCTAGAGGGTAGAGTTAATAAAATATCCTATAGTGTAGATAGTGAAGGTATTACCACTATAGATACGGTATCTATTGGATTCAATAGAAAAGATATAACAGATATTATTAAGACCACAATAAAGAGCATTAAATTTGCTAAAGATGAAATAATGCTATCCGTTGCTAATACTGCTAAAGGATTGCAATCAAGTATTGACTTAACGGAAACTCAAATAACTGCTGTTGTAAAAAGTAATGATGGTGGAATGACATGGATATTAAAAGAAGATGCTTTTATAGTAGCCTGTAGTGGTGCAAGTAATTCTAATGTAACAATAGATGCAAATGGACTAAATGTTAATAATGGGAAGATAATTGTTAGAAATAGTAATGGAGATATAGTTTTTAAAGTAAGTACTTCTGGGAAATGTACAGCTGATAAAGGATTTATTGTAACTGATGGTGATTCTACTTATAAAATAGATAGCGATGGAATAACCATGACTAATGAAAATGGATATACCAGTAGAATTTATGTTTCACCTGATGGAACAACATTAATTGCTGATGATGATTTTCAAATAAACAATACTTTAAATGTAATAGATACTGCTAGATTCAGAGCGTATTCAAAATTTTACGAAAACGTGGATATTATGGGAGATTTATATGTTAGTGGCACATTAATAGTTAATGGAGATAGCTTGGAAGACATAATTGATGCAAGAATAGCTGCTGCTTCTACTACAGAGTAAGAAAGAGGTGATAAAATGTCAATACATGATTTAACAGCAAGTTTAGATCTTAAGCAAAATTTAAATATCTATGCTACCTGTAAGCAATTTGATAGTTTAAATTTGATCTTAAGTATATATGATAATAGTTTACAAGCAGATTTAAGCAATTACAATGTAAGATTAAAGGCTATGAAATCAGATAAAGTGCCACTCGTTCAAGAACATGCTGGAATTACTATTTCAACTAATCCAAGCAATATGGTTACTATAGAAGCTAATGAACAATTAACAACTACATCTGGAAAAACTTTAATAGAAGTACAGTTTATTAATAAATCTACAGGCAAAAAGAAAGCCACTTTTAATTTAGTTTTAAATGTAGTACCAAGTACACTTGAAGTAAATGCAAGTATAAGCACAGCTACATATACTTTACTGGAAGAACTAGAAAATAAATTAGACCAAGCCACTGATTATTTTAAAAATATAAATGATTTTGTTTCTTTGCATCCGGATATTATAGAAATAGATGATAGAATTAATTCACTTGCCACGCAATCTGCTAAAAATACAAATACTATATTAAGTTTAGCAGGTGGTGGACCTAAAGGAATTTATGCAACCTTGGCATTATTACAGACAGCTTTTCCTACAGGAAATTCTAATACTTATGTAGTAGTTGCCGATGGTTATTGGTATTATTATAATGCTGGATGGGTACCTGGTGGAGTTTATCAAGCAACCGGAGTGAATGATAAAGCTATTGATTATAATAAATTAGCGGACACTTTAGTAAGTGATGTTCCGATATATAAATTTTATCAAAAAGCTGATTATGATGATATTTTAATAGATATAGTTGTTGATATGACAAATGCTATTTCTAGCTCACAGATAGATATAAATAGTCAATGCGTGATGTCTTTTGATTTTTATTCAGAGGACGCTAATAACATCGGTGTTGGTATGAGAATATTTTTAAACAATTCTAGTATGGCGGGTGATGTTCTAGGTGGAGATATAGCTTATGGTACAACATACGCTCCTATTCCGGTTACACCTAAAAAGTTTTCATATTATTCAGCGACTAGAGGAGTATTGCCTTCAACATCTTATAATTATGCACATTTTATGATTGCTGTTAAACAAACGAATAGGGCATTGTATACAACAGGTTACTTTAGAAATATTGGTGTTACTATAAATGGGATTGCATTCCCAATAAAAGCAGTAGGTTTATTCGCCCCAGCATCGTTGTCTTATGTAAGCCTACAAAATTATTTTAATAAAGGTTTTATAACTCATGAGTATTTAGATAATAAATTTGGTAATATAATGTCAAAAGATAATTTAGTTAATCTCAAAAGTATAGACGGTGTATTACTAGATGAACAGTTAGGGAATATTTTCAATCAAAAAGAGGCTATTTTTGGAGAGTATATAGCTGAAGTTGATGGTACTATAAAAATAAACGCATCTAAAGATATATACCGTACAGATTATATTGAAATATTTCCCGATACAAAATACACGTTTTCAAAAACTTGTGACGAGAGCGGAGCATGGTATGATAAGGATAAAATTTTTATTTCAGGGTTACCAAAAAGTTTATCTAAGCCAACTATATTGTCTCCGAAAAACGCTAAGTATTTAATGTGGAATTGTGATGATGGTTTAGCTGGTTCATTAAAATCTATGATTGTGAAAGGTAGCTCTTATCCAAGTGTTTATCTTCCGTATAATAAATATTCCAATGTATATAGTGTTGATAATTTGAGTGTTAAACATTCTCAAATTAAAGATATTAATATTGTAGTTAGAAATTTATTCAATAAAGAAAGAGTTACTTATTCACGCTATATAGTACCATCAGATGGAACTGAATCGTTCGCTTTTGGAACTAATGTTTATTGCACAGATTATATAGAAATTGAATCAAACACAAATTACACGTTCTCTAAAATATGTACATCAAGCGGAGCGTGGTATGACAAAGATAAAGTTTATATTTCTCCTTTGTGTATAGAAGAAATTGGTACAACTAAATATAATGCTTTAATTTGTTCGCCTATGAAAGCTAAATATTTAAGATGGAATTGTGATGATGATATAGAGGGTGCAAAATTAGATATGATAGTCAGAGGGAATGCGCTGCCTGATACATATGTAGCGTATACCGGTGATGAAGATATTTATAATGCTGAATGGTTGGAAGTTTTACCTACTCAAATTAAGGGAGCAACTTTAGTTACAAAAAATCTACTTAATCCAAGCGCTGTTGTTTTTTATGAGTATATTCAAGATACAACAGGGTTGCCTTTAGCATCTAGTTCATCAGCTTTATATCATACAGAATATATAGAGATTGAGCCTAATACAGATTATACGTTCTATAAAATGTGTGACCAAAGTGGTGCGTGGTATGATAAAGATAAGAAATATATATCAGAGTTATCAAGTATATCTCTATCAACGATTACTTTGAAATCACCGTTTAACGCTAGATATTTGATTTGGAATTGTGATAATGGTGCAGCTGGCGCTGCTAATATGAATATTGTAAATGGCAGCACTTATCCAAGCACCTATCTTGAGTATAATGAAAAATCAAAATATAGTTTCGATTGGTTAGATTTAAGTTTTATTAAAGAAGTAATGGCTAGTAGATGGAACGGAAAAACTTGGATGTGCATCGGTGATAGTATAACAGAGCATAATTTCAGAACATCTAAAAATTATCACGATTATATTGCATCTAAGATAGGATGCACGGTAATAAATAAAGGAATTAGTGGAACAGGCTATTACGGAAGAAATGATTTAGCTGGTATAACTGAAATAGCAGATTTGATTACTGTTTTCTTCGGAACTAATGACTGGGCAAATGTAGCTTCAAATAATAAAGCTTTAGGAATGTTCGGAGATACTGGAACTGTGACTATTAGTGGTTGTATAAATACTCTATTAACTAATTTAGTAGCTAAGTACCCAACTAAGATTTTAGCTATTTTTACACCACTTCAAAGAAGTGATAATTACGGAAGTTTAGCTTCAAATAATGGGCAAGGATATACTCTAAAACAATTAAGTGATTTAATTATAAAGTATGGTAATCACTTTGGAATACCGGTGCTAGATTTATACAGTAACGCAAATCTAAATGTTCAAAATTCAGCATCAAACAGTTATTATTTTACAGCACCAGGTTATGTAGACCCAGATGGGCTTCACCCTAATGATGCTGGGCATCAAGTGTTAGCTGATAAAATATTAGCATTTCTAAACACATTGTAATACACAATAGGAATAAGAATGTAGAACAGTAAATAAGATTTAAATTGCAAGAGTAGTTAAGGCTAGTCTTTTTTTATTGCTTATTTTTACAAAAAATCAAGAAAGAAGGTAGAAGAGAGATGGAAAATTATATTAATTCATTAACACATAATTTATTTGCACAAATAGTCGTATGGGCTATATTTTTAGATACATTTTTAGGGGTTTTAAGAGCGATAAAGGAAAGAAAATTTAATAGTGGTGTTGGAATAGATGGGGGGATAAGAAAAGTAGCTATGCTAGGGTGCATTGCTTTCTTAGCAGCATTAGATATGTGTTTTACATTTAATCTATTATTTATGTTACCACTAGAATGGATAAGCTATTTAGGTATAAATAAATTAGGGTTATGTGAATTCTTTTCTATTCTCTTCATTTTATATGAAGCTGTAAGCATATTAAAGAACATGCTTTTATGTGGTTTGCCAGTACCTAAAAAGTTGCGAGATAGAGTAGAGAGTTTTCTAGATATTATGACAGATGAATTGCCTATAGGCTCAAAGGAGGAATAGTTATGTCTAACTGGAAATGGTGTGTACAAGGTCCAGATGGGAAAGTTGTAAAGGGTTGGTATAAAGATAATGGCACTTGGTATTATTTAAATGATGAAGGAATTATGCAAACAGGGTGGATAAGAGATACAAATGAAAAATGGTATTACTTAGAACCTTCCAGTAATGGAAACATGGGTGCTATGTATTGCAATGGGTCTTATACTATAGATGGCAAATCTTATCGTTTTGACAGTTCTGGAGCATGGATTGAAAATAATAAATTAGTATCAGATGCGCTTATTAATTTTATTAAGTCATGGGAGGGCTTTTCAGCTACTCCATATTATGATGAAGTTGGAGTATTAACATTAGGTTATGGAATGACAGGAGAAGAAATACAAGAATTATCAAGTGTTACAGAGGTACAAGCAACAGAAATGTTAAGAAATTGGATTAATAATAAATATGCACCTATTATTAAATCTGATTTAGATTCTAAAGGTATAGTATTAAATCAAAACGAATTTGACGCTCTAGTAAGTTTTGCATATAATTGTGGAACAGATGGTTTAATTAATCAATCTACTCTATATAAAAATGTAGTTGCTGGAGTAAGAAATTCAGCTATAATCACTTCTAATTTTCAAGCATGGAGCAATGGTGGAGGAATGAGAATAGAAGGACTTTACAGAAGGAGAACTAAAGAAGCTACTATGTTTTTAAATGCAGACTATACAGGCAATATTTAAAATTGTATAAATTTGAGAGCAAGAGTATTTTAGGGTATAGGAGTTAATCCTGTACCCTTTAATTTTTTTATAATTTCTTATATATAAAAATTGAAAATCTATCTATAAATATTCCATATAGAATTAAAGCTATTATGTATAAATAATCTAACATAAAATCACATCATTTAGTATTTATATTTGACAAATATACCAATTAATATACAATAAAAGTAATAATAAGTATGAAAGGGTGTAGATTATAATGAAAAAGATAATTTCAATAGTGTTATTAATTTTAATACTGTTATTGCCTGTAGGTGTAAGTGCAAAACAAAATATTGACAATGAAACTCTTACAATTGATGGTGAGAAAGTTACAGTCTCAATTTGGTATGAACGCTGGCATGAAATAAATAACAATAAATATTATACAGTTGGTACTGATCTTAAAACAGGATGGTGGCGAGTAGTAAATAAAGACGATAATGGAAAATGGACTAAAGAACATAAAACAGACTGGTATTACTTTGATAACACAGGAAAAATGTTAACTAATGCAATTATAGATGGATATATCATTAATGCAGATGGTACTGGAATATATGGTATAAATCATAATGATATTAGTAAAGGACAAAAAGGTCAAATGGCAACAACAATAGTTCCAATTAATGCAGGTTGGCAATTAATTAATGGCAAGTGGTATTATTTCAATTCAGACTTAACAATGGCAATAAATACAACTACACAAGATGGATATAAAATTGGTGCTGATGGAGTTTGGATTCAATAAAATAAATATTGGGGGGAGGTATGATCATGGGACTAAATTTTAGGAAATCAATTAAAGTTGGTAAACTTTTAAATGTAAGTGTTGGTAAAACTGGTGTAGGATTATCTGCAGGTGTAAAAGGTGTTAGAGTATCAGTAAATAAAAATGGTGTTGGTGGTTCTGTAGGTGCTAATGGAATTAGATATAGTAAAAGAAAATCATTTAAGAGTATGGGTAAAAATAATACTCCAGCAGCAACAATGGAAAATAGCAATATAGTTCAAGATCCTATAGGCAATAACATTAAAGAAAATTTAGCTAATAGTTATACTAGACATATAACATTATTGTTTTTAGGATTTCCATGTTTATTTATTGGATTTATATTCCCACCACTATTATTTATTGCAATTATACTTTTAATATCAAGTTTAGTTTGTATGGCTAAGAATTGGAAAAGAATAAATCAAGAATATAAAATTAGAAAGAATAGATAAGAACTAGGGGAAAAAATAAAGTATAGATGATTATTACATATATTTCAGTAAGTATGTAGGATAACATAAAATTAAAGCTAGGATTAAATTTCCTAGCTTTAATTTATGTTTACTAATTAGACACTATATACAGAAAGAGGCGTTAAGCATGTTAGAGAACTTTGCGATTGTATAAAAGATGGTTATGAGGCTTATATAATATTTGTAATACAAATGAAAGATGTGATGCATTTTGAACCTAATTCAGAAACACATAAAGAATTTGCAGAAGCATTAAAAGAAGCAAAGAAACAAGGTGTACATATAATTGCAGTTGATTGTAATGTTAATGAGAATAGCATCGATATAGTGGACTATGTTAAGGTTATGGTGTAAGTAGATTTTAAATGTTTGTATCTATATCGAAATTTAACTTTTTATATACTTTAATAAAATTAATCAAAATTTATTGAAACAAATATACAAAAATAGTTGGTATAATGATATAATCTTAAATAGGTTGTCATTTTTAAAAATTAAAATATTTTAACCTGCAAAATTCATTGGAGGTAATCAATGTATAATAATGAGGGTATTTTAATAAAAGGGAATAAAGACGGAATAAATACAACTATTCACATGAATAAATTTGCTTGTTTTGAAGATATGCTTTTGTTGTTAATAAAAAAACTTTCTAAGGGTAAGCATTTTTATAAAGGAACAACACTAATTTTAAGAATGGATTTAAAATCAATTAATAAAAAACAAGTTGAAATTCTTAAAGAAACTTTATTAACTAAGATAGAATTAAAAGATATTGTGCTAGAGGATATAGAAAAGGAAATAGAACTTATAAATGAAAAAGTAATTGAAAAAGAGACTAAAGTATTTTCTGGTGTTAATGAAGGAAAAACTAAATTTATACGAAAAACAGTTAGAAGTGGAGAATGTATTGATTACCCAGGTAACATAGTTATAATTGGTGATATAAATAGTGGTGCAGAAGTTTATGCATTTGGAAATGTAATTGTTTTAGGTCGTATAAAAGGTAAAGTAAGTGCAGGAACTAACGGAAATTCAAAAGCAGTAATTGCTGCTTTTTTATTGCAACCTGAAATGCTTAAAATTGGAAATATAATAGC
>Ga0302173_10000269_pt1 | contig 28073 bp, 19 predicted proteins | sample I_Fen_N3_1_FD_198785 | JGI IMG/M metagenome (GOLD analysis project Ga0302173, IMG submission 198785) | Peat permafrost microbial communities from Stordalen Mire near Abisko, Sweden - I_Fen_N3_1 | ecosystem: Environmental > Terrestrial > Soil > Wetlands > Permafrost | place: Sweden: Abisko... | reverse complement strand
TTGCTTATTTTCCTGTCGGTTATACGAGCATAGATTTGTGTAGTTTTAATATTGGGATGTCCAAGCATCTTACTTACGGTTTCAATAGGAACGCCTTTTGCTAAAGTAATAGTGGTGGCAAAAGTATATATATCAAAAGCAATAAAAGGATAAACGATGTAACATGCTGACAGATTGGAGTAATACGCACAAAAATGCTTTGCATTGCTACATGCTAAAAACGCAGATTATAGCGAAGTTAAGCGAGAGTTCCGTTACTTATCCATTACCCTTTTTGGTTTGAATAAGGAATAGAGGAACAGCTTAGCTGCCGACAAGACAACTACTTTCGTCTCCAAAAATCGGATATTTTCGAGTTTTGGAGATAAAAGTATAAAATGAAGTCAAAAGTTGATTGTTATGCGCTGAACTACTGCGTTTTGCACGCCGTCAAATAACTCTATAATTAGTAATTTTAAATCACTAAAAAAAGAGTTATGAAACATGCATTAAAGGTTTTGTTCTACCTCAAAAAGAACGAAGCAAAAGAAGATGGAATGTGTCCGGTAATGGGACGAATCACTGTGGGTAAAACGATGGTTCAGTTCAGTGTCAAGATGAATGTACCCGTATCCCTGTGGGATACACCTTCGGGAAGAGCAAACGGCAAAAGCAGACTAGCTACAGAACTAAACCGAACCTTAGACAAAATCAACGTATCTATCAATGCCCACCACAAGGAAGTCTTAGAAAACAAAGGACAGGTCACTGCTGAACAAGTGAAAAATGCTTTTCAGGGCATCGCCACTGAGCAGGAAACATTGGTCAGGTATTTTACGCGGCACAACCAGGAGTTTAAGAAACGTATCGGGATTAATCGAGAGCTGAGCACCTACCAACTATATGATATTTCACTCAAGCATCTGACAAGATTCCTTCGCAAGAAGTACAACCTGTCTGATATTCCATTTAGCTCATTGGACTTCTCATTCATTACATCTTACGACTTCTACCTGCGTGTTGAATTACAACTTAAACCCAACACCATTTTGGGTATCACCCGCACAATGCGAAGGATGATAAAACTGGCTATCCACGAAGGTATCATTACCCGTGACCCATTCGATGGTTATACCCCCGAACGACCCAAAGCAGAACAAAAATACCTTACCCGAGCCGAGTTGGATAAGATTATGACCACACCACTGGATCATCCGAACCGATACCTTACCCGGGATATGTTTTTGTTTTCCTGTTTTACAGGCTTAGCCTTTCGGGATATGTGTAACCTTACCCAAAAGAACCTTGTTAGAGCCGATGATGGTGTCTTATGGATAACCACCAACCGTCAGAAAACAGGAACACCCTGCCATATTCCTTTACTGGAACTCCCCTTGCAAATTATAGAGAAGTACAAAGGACTCACCAAAGATGATAAACTCCTTTTGATGTTGAGCTGTGGACGCTTGAATGTCAACTTAAAGAAGATAGCCAAACTTTGTGGAATAGATAAACGGTTGATTTTCCATATGGGACGGCATACCTATGCGAGTGAGATTACGCTCTCACAAGGAGTACCTATAGAGAGCGTTAGTCGTATGTTGGGACATCGGGATTTACGCTCCACTCAGATTTACGCCAAGATCACCAACGACAAAATCAACGAGGATATGAAAGCCCTCGAAACCCGAATAGAAAACAAGTACCAATTAGCGAAATGAAATAACATGCAAAATGAGAATTTCAACTAAAAACTCTAAAATCGATAAAGCCATGAAACAGGATAGTGAAAATAATAACAGCAACAATAACAACAATAACAACAATATTAAAATCAATAGTGACAGCAACCATGTCAACAATATTAAAACCAATAACGATAATAACCATGACAACAATATCAAAATCAATAATGATAATAAATATGTCAACAAGAATATCAACAAGAATGTAGACAACGATAACAACACATATAACAACAAGAATAATGACAATCTCAATAAGAAACGGCGTAGCACCTTTACTGTTCTGTTTTATGTGAATAGAGACAAGGTTAAGCAAAATGGTTTATGTCCCGTTATGGGTAGAATAACCATAGATACAAAAGTAGCCCAATTCAGTACTAAAACAGATATATACTCTACTCTTTGGGATACAAAGGCAGGCAGAGCCATAGGTAAAAGCATCCAAGCCATTTTAGTAAACCGAGCCATCGATCGTCTTACCCAAGAGATAAATAAGTTTTATGTTGAACTTGTAGATAAGCATGGCTATGTTACCGCAGAGTTGGTCAAAAATGCGTTGTACGGTATCGGACGAAAGCAAGACATGTTGCTAAAGCTCTTTAATGAACACAACCAAGAGTTCAAGTTGAGGGTTGGTGTAAATAGGGTAGAGGATACTTACTCCTCTTACTTGCGTTCATACCGTCACCTATTCAATTTCTTAAGTCAGAAATACGGAATGGAAGATATTGCTCTAGACAAGCTTAATCTGAATTTTATTGATGCCTACGACTTCTATTTGCGTGTTGACAGGCAGATGACGCAAAACACGATATTAGGTCATCTGATAATATTAAAAAAGATGATCCGCAGAGCGATTCATCAAGGAATACTCAACCGTGACCCATTTGTAAACTATATAGCTGAGCAGCCCGAAAAACAGCGCAGACATCTGAAATTGGAAGAAATAGATAAAATTATGCTGGTTCATATAGCATCCAAGAAAGTGTGCCATACACGGGATATGTTCATTTTTTGCTGTTTCACAGGATTAGCATATTCGGATATACGGAATCTTTCGCAGGGAAATATTACAACACAGACGGACGGTAGCTTGTGGATTAACATCAAACGGCAGAAGACGAAAAGTGAATGTAATATCCCCTTGTTGGATATACCCAAACAAATTATCGATAAATACAAAAACGATCGTAAGAGTGATAAGGTGTTCAATGTGATATCACTTACTTGTATCTGTAGAAACTTAGAGAAAATAGCTATTTTGTGCGATATAGAACATATAACCTTTCACATGGCACGACACAATTTCGGTACACATATCACTTTATCGCAAGGAGTACCTATCGAGACAGTTAGCCGAATGATGGGACATCGTTCAATAGCCACCACACAAATCTATGCCAAGATTACCAACAAAAAGGTAAACGAAGATATGAAGTTGCTTTCAGAGCGAATTACCGACAAATATGCTGTATTTGAGGATAAAACTATGCCCTTAGGCATTAAGCTTAATCAGAATTTCAAACGGAATAAAGAAAAAGAACAAGAAGAACCAGCAATATCAAATAACAACAAGAAAAAGAGAAAGAGCCTTATAACTGAAAACTAGATGCAATAATGGCAGGAGCTTTAAAAGCCTCTGCCATTATCGTAAAATAAACAACCAGCTGTTGACAGCTACTCAATTGATTCTTGATACCCACTTTCTAACATCTTCTCTATATCTGATTCCTTGTAGAGTATTTTTCCACCCAGTTGGATATACGCAATTTTACCTTGAGTTCTATAGTCTTGCAACGTCCGACGACTTATTTTTAGCTTTTCAGAAACTTCTTTGTCTGTCAAAAACCGTTCTCCGTTTAAGTGTGGCTTATTGTTCTTTACCAATAGGTCGATATCATCAAGCATCTGGTTCGATGACTTAAAAAAGCTCTTAATCCACTGGCTGTCTCTGGTCAATATTTCGTTGTTCATATTCGTTGATTTTGTGTTGATTGATTAATTCCGCATATAGTCGCCAAAATTTGAAAGCGACAAAGTATCTGATAAGGAATCGTATTTTATTTCTATTCGTTTCTTCGTAGATGAGATAAAAATCCCCATTTCGTCTTGTTCCACCTCAAAGATTGCCGGTGAAGCCTGTTTGCTATGCTCGTTCATATGGAGGATGATTATCCAGAACTTGCCGTTACAATTGCGAGTAATGATAACTGTGGGATTTAGATTGACGCTTTCCCATACCCCAACAATTGTAGCTGGATTATTATTTGTATTCATGGATGGCTCATTTGACAATCGTTGATTTTCGTGTCAATAGTTCTATGTCATTCGGCTTATAGTAAATCTTGTGGTTGATTTGACTGTAAGGCAACGTGCCATTATCCCGGTATGTTTGAAGAGTTCTTTTCGAGATATTCAAAATCAGACATACATCCTGATTATCCAGCCATGTTTTCAAACTTTTGTCTTGCTTGCTATGGAGCGAGTTCATCTTTCTTTCCAATGCATCAAATCGGATCATCATTGCTTCGAATGTGCGAGCTTCTATATTTACTATTTCCATTTTAAATTACTTTTAGGTTTATAATTCTCGATTCTTCAGTAAATATACACCCTCATTGCTAGAGTTATACACATTTAAATAGCAATGACGGTATTCGGGTATGATTGGCTTCGATTGGCGTTTACAAAGAGAAAAGTTGAAACAAATGGGACAGGTTAGAACAAAATTGAGTAATTTCCCCAAGCACAAAACAAGTCGAAATCCATTCAACTCCAAAAATAGAACCGTAACACAGCCATTAACACCACTAGACTCTGGCTAAAACGGTTGCACGAATCCTTCTGTTATGGAAATTATTCGTTTCAATAGAGTTGTTACCGATATACGCAATATCTGGGCAGTGCTGCGGATTCCCAACACTTCTCTGGTGAAAAGTGTGATTTGCGGGTTTGTATTAGGTTGATAAGCATTGTAGGTGTAATCTGTAATAAAATACTTTGAGCATTCTTTACACTGAAAAATGCTGTTCCCCATTTCTAGCTTTTCCATTTTTTACGACATTATCAGAATTGCAACTCGGACATATATAGCTATCAACACATCTGGATCGTGAAGTGCTATTTTCTTTCTTTTGACCGATTTTCCACTTATTTTTAACCGTAAAAATAAGAAAAGCAGATGAAAAACCACCTGCTTTTCTTATCCAACATTAGATGTCTATAATTGACTTTCAATTTATTGTTTTTACAGCAATGCATCTGAAGCATTACCTATTATAAACAGAGCTATTATTTGATAATTTTCTCTTCTGCTATTTTAATATCGCTATTAGATGTTATCCAACCATTTTCAGTTTTAGCATACATTATTTTTCCAATAATATTCTTTTCTTCATCTTGCTTAATGTCATAAAAAGCTTCAATTAAAAAAGGTGATTTGTGTTTTACTTTTACAAAGTTGAGGATCAGTTCTTTCTTTTGGTCTAAAATATTAAGATATAAATATCCACTTTCCTTATATTTTATTTTGCCTTTGTAGGATACTGTGTAGCACTTTACACCGAAAATTTCTTCTTCGAGAGCATTTGTTTTCTCAAATTGAATTAATTCGATTTTGTTTTCTGATACCTTTTCTATCTTACTTCTAAGATCCGTCTCATTTTTCGAAGTATTTGGAAGATTTGAACATGAGGTTAACCCCATAAATGACACAAGTATCATTGTCAACAAGATGTGTTTCTTTTCATTTTTCATCACTATAAATAAATTGTTTTGCATATTCAGAATAATTGGTGTTATGTACAAATTAAATTTCACTTATTTTTCAGTGCTTATCTGACCTATATAATTATAAGCCCGGTTTTTAAAATCAAAAAATTCAACACGACAAATAGTTCCAAATATATAATAGCTATATGCAGAATTAATATATGTTGATTTTGCAATTGCGGGGACTTTTGTGCTTTTGAAATAGACTCTTGCAAAAACGGTTCTATCAATATTGCCATATCTATCTTTACGCCGCTTAATAAAACTATTTGCAGTAAATTTATCAACTGCAAATTTTGTAAGATTATTTTGATTGATAAATACTAAGTTTGTTTCAGGAAAGTTTTCTCCAAGATATTTATTTATCTTATAATACTCGTTAAAGCGACCTATAGGAAATGACATAGTTTCGAAATCATAGTTATCGAGAGTAAGTTCTATATCTGTATAATACATTGTGGTATCATTCATTTTAGCAATATTTTCCTTAATCTTATTCGTCGTAATTTGTTTTTGATTTTCCAATTCAAATTCATCTTCGCGGTACTTATCATAATTCTTTTCGTTAAGCCTTCGTAAATACTCTAATGCATAATTTGAAGGAGCTTGCTGGGATTGCTTAACTTTATACAACAATGCAATTGAATCACTAAACTGTTGAATACTCATATTTGTACGCCATTGAGGGCTTAGATTAATTATTACTTCTCCTGTTCGGATAGCATTATTTATATCTACAAATAATTTTAAACCTAAAAGTCCTTTTTCTCCTATTTTTAAAACTACTGTACTTGTATCATAACTGTTCAAGTAGCCTCCTGTATAAATGTCAAGTATTTTAAATTTTTTCCCAACGACATTCGCAGGAATCTTTCTAAAGCCTTTATCATATTGGTTGATATAATATTCTTTGATATAATCAAACTTTTGATAACCAGTATTATATCCAATATACAAAGAATCACCTTGTCTGAATGTTGAATTATCGAAAGCAACATAAGATTTTGGCTCGGTCTTTTGGGCATAAGTGCAAGTTAATGCAATTAGAAAACAGATAGATAGAAATAGTTTCTTCATAAAATGATAATTTGTTTGTGAGTTTTTTATTGAGTTTGTTTTTATATTTCTAGCTAGTTTATTCACAGTGCAAATATACAAAAATGGAATTAATGCCACCAATCAATCTCATTTCTTTTTTAGAAAAAAAAGAGTAGAGTTGTACCTGCTTAAAATCCAATCTTTCCGGATATATCTATCTTATTCCTTTCCGAATGGTTTTAGTTGAGTTCCAACGATCAACTGGGATTTTTGTGTAATCAATCAAGTAATATTTAGATATTTATCCGAGAGGACGAGTGATTTGAAAATAAAGTCAAAAAAACTAAGACGCAAAGCAATTCAAAATCCGTTCATCTCCAAAAATAAATTCGCAACACGGCCATCAACACCACCTGACTTCGACTGAAGCAAATCGTTTTCCGATTCAAACGTTTCTGGTGCGTACGCACAGACAGATTATGTCGTTCAATATAATTAGTGGAGTGAATGCATGTATTATGAAGTTTTTTAGCAATAAGGTAACGATAATTCTTTAGCTTATCAGTATATATTCTGCGTGCTTTGGATAATTCAATACTTCGGATAACCCGTTTCAATGTTTTGTTTGTACGTCTGCCCACATTGAAACTTACCACTGCTTTAGTTTCACTATCCAAAGCATAAACTATCCAGCACAATTGGCTCTTTTTACCAACATATGTCCTCATTTCATCTACTTCATAGCTTTTACCAATGGCAATAGGTGGTTGCACGATCCTTTCTGTTATAGAAATTATTCGTTTCAATAGAGTTGTTACCGATATACGCAATACCCGGGAGTACTGCGTATACCGAGGCCTTCTTTGGTTAGGAGAATGATTTGTTGACTCATATCAGATTTATAAGCCAGGTATGTATACTCAGTAATAAAACGTTTATCACAATTTTTGCAACTATAACGTTGTTTTCCAGTGGCAGTTTTACCACTTTTAATTAAATGGGTAGATTTACATACGGGACAAAAATGGCTAACGCCAAATTTGGAACACAAAGGCTCATTTTCATTCATATTGCATCTGTTATATTCGTTTTAAACCCATAAAAATAAAGAATGGTGAGCAATTACACCCACCATTCTCCGATTAATTTTTATTTCGCTATTGATAATCAAAATGATAATTGAATATCGCCACGTTTGATACATTACCGGTTTTCGATTCCATTACCATAATTCTTTGATAATTCCTTCTTTATGCAACAATTTCTTGAATTTATCCGAAAATATGTATAATTTTCCATTCTTTTCGATGACAAAGGTATCGAGACAAAGTTCTTCGATGTAATTTTCATAAAAGACTTTCATTTTTATTCTAACATCGGGTGATTTGAAATTTGAATTTGCCAATTTTAAGCAATGCAATTCTTCTTGAAATTCTGACAATACTTTTTTGTCTGTTATAGTCAAACTATCCATAGAATCAGAAAAATAATCATAAAATTTATCGCAATTTACATTTGTAAAAGTTGTCGTATAAAGAAATACATAATGTACTTCTACTTTCGTTATATTTGGATTATGTTCTTTTTTTGAGCAAGAACAACAAATAAAAATAATAAGTAATGATATTACACATAATTGTATTCTCATTTTTTATCCTCCTTTTTTTCTATTGGTTTGATTTCAGTCGTAGTTGGTGAAATAGTTTTAAATTCTTCCACAGCTTTGTGGTCTTGTCTCGTAGTCTCCCCTTCCTGAATTTCTCCATGTTTTTTAGCGGTATCTTGTTCCGAACCTGTTACTACACGTTCCTCTTCTTTTCTCTCATACGAACTAGATTCTTGTTTTGCATCCAGTTTATATTGCTCCGGATTTTTTAACCATTGTTGCGCATGGTCAGCATCGTGTCCGAGTGCTGTAGCTGGTGACAATTTAAACCCATTCGTTGTTACTATTCCCATTTCTGGATTCCAATACAAGGTATTAGTGTTTGCGTCAAAATTAGTCCCCCCCGATGTTTTTTTTATATAAACAGTTTTCTCTCTGTTGTTCATTATTTCCTTAATATTTCCACTTGTGCCTTTACGATTCATATATCGAATAGTATTCACTACATCTCGTTTGAATGCTTGAGTAGAACCATGAGCATATCTTAAATCTCTACCATCTGGATCAATAAATATTACTGGATTCCCCGCACAATATACATACGGTGAAATAGAGTAATACTTCTCGGCTAGTGGATCTAAACATGTCCATATCGGTGCCCAGCTAAATCTGCGTCTTGCTCCATAATCCATTTGGTTTAGCCCGTTCATAGCTTCCATTTCCTTACCGTTGTAACGGTAAGCTAAGGCACTGCTATTGCTGGTGCTTTCGGAGAAGAAACGGGTTCCACTTGGGTAATAATGGTTTTTTTCTACTACAGTTCCGCTACTGTTTATGGTTACGCGGTTGTTGCCCAAGTGGTCTTTCAAATAATAGTAAAACACACCATCCTTATAATATCCATCAGGCAGTAGTATCTCTTTTAAGGCTCCGTTTTCGTAAATGATATTGCCCACATAATCAGTAGTAAGTACAATATAATCCGAAGGTGTTGATGACAGTGCCGTAATAGTATTCATTGGGATGTCCAGCACTCGATTGGAAGAATAATTTACTATCCTGAGTTTACGCCCGCCGGCATCGTAAGTATATAGGTTCTTGTGCCCAGCCGTAAAATGAATTTTATCCGGCAAATTTAATAAATTATATTGAATGGCACTCACTCCGCCGTTAGCATCGTACAACATATTTCCATTAGTGTCATACGCATATTCTGCGGAAAGAGGAGTATGGTTATCATAATCTTTGAATAACTCTGACCCATAGTTAATATAATGATATATTCCATTATCTACTTTCTGCAATTGATTCCCCAGATACTGTAAACCTAAACTTTCAACCTGTGTCCCGTTTTCATTACGGGTAATACCGTGTATATTTCCCATTTTATCGTTCTGATAATCCAGCGTTTCGTTGTACTTGTCCGTAGTACCGCTTATTACGCTACCGTTACTAAACCCATAGTAATTGGCATTGGTCAGGCGGTTGAGGTCATCATATGTAAAACTGTACGCTCGCTTATAATTTAGATTATCGTTTGCAACACTCCATTGCATCGCTGCTATATTGCCGTTATAACGGGGAGTAGCCCCATTCAGCGTCCCACTGTTGTAATATAGGTTTTCAGAAAAGCGAGTACCAATAATATCTGTTGTCCAACTTCTCACATTATAGTTATAGGTAGTAGCATCAATTCCTCCAAGGATTTTAGCGGAAACCCTGCCCTGTTCACCGTAGCGTAAATAATGTTGCTCCCGATGTTTGGCATAGCGTCCCGTGGCTGTTGCACAACCGTATCAAAATCCCCTATTTTCTTTCAAAAAATCTGACTTTCAAAACAACTATAATCCGACAAAATAGAAATTCTCAATTTTGTCGATAAGAATGGCCTCAAAAGAAGTCTGTATGATTGAAAAAGACTACTCATAAGCTCTGTTGCTGTGATTTTTGCTATCTCAGCAATCGAATTTTCAGCCTTAAATCTCAACAGTTTTTTGATATTATAAGCAGTAGCTGCCATTAGCACATGTTTATTTGCCAAATCAATTCCTTTGGTATAAACCTTCCTCATTCCAACAAAACAAAGTAAAGTTGCCAGTACGGGTTCTACTGTAGCAGACCGTAACGTTTTCATTTGTTTTCCCTTTTTGGAAGTTGTTCTTTCATGCATTCTGTCGTAATATTGTTTGTCCGTTGTATCTTCTAAAGTTTTAAAACCTGCGACCCCAATACATTGGGTTTTGCATGGACAGTTCTTACACTCTGCTTTTGAAGACCAATATACCTTTCTGAAATTATCTTTTCGTGATGATATTTTCTTAAATGGCAATATTTTCCCTTGTGAACAGAGATAATAATCTCCGTCAGGATAATATGTAAAATCTTCACGTGTTGGTTTATATGGTCCAAAACTTGGTATGTAAGCTCCAATGTTTTTTTCTTCCAAATATTTCAAAGCATCACCACTACTATAGTTCGTATCCGCTAAAACCTCTTGTAGAGGAATGCCTCTTTTATCAAGGCTTTCACTGGTTTGATCTAAAATCTTAGATAAAGATTGTGCATCGCGTTTATCTGCAAAATCGGCCATGGCTCCACATATTACATGCGAGTCAGTGTCAACACTTACCTGTGCTGTATAATTTAATTGTAACTGCTTACCACCTTTCTTTGACATTCGTGCATCTGGGTCAGATGGGCTTGTCCAATCTTTATTGGCTTTACCTCTTTTTAGGTGCTTCGCTTTTGAATCCGAATTTTTATCTTCCTCATTATCTGACAATTCATTCATGAAGTTTTTTGAATCATCCATAATATCTTCTCTAATAATGCTATCCATTGAAGCATTGGCTTTTACATAAGCACTGTCGACCGCTTGACGACGACCATTAACCATGCCTTTGTCAATACATAAAGACAATACTTTACGAAAGACAGCTAAAAATAGCTCTTCACCATAAAGTTTACGGGTACGACTGATAGTACTATGCCAAGGTAAAGCCTCATCTACATCATAACCAATGAAATAAAGCATATCCATGCGCATAGAAGCATTTTCAACTATCTTACGGTCTGAATTTAAATTCTCAATATAACCTATTAGCATGAGTTTAAAGAAGACTTCAGGGTCAATGCTCTTTTGACCTTCTTGTCCGTAGTATTCTGTAGTTTGTTTACGTACAAACGACAAATCCAATAACTCCTTCAAACGACGATAAAAGTTTTCTTTTGGCACTCTGTCTGACAATTGAAAATTCAGAAAGAGTTTTTCTTGATAGTTCTTCTTGCCTTGCATAATTCCTTGTATTTGCTTCAAATATAGCAAAATATACCGAAATAAACAAGTATATTTGCACCTTATTTTAGTTGTGCAACAGCCACGAAAGACGCTTCGCCGAACTCTACGCCGCCAACCTACGCTGAACGAGGGTTTACCTGTAAAATCAAGGGTATTATAAACCAAGTCATACCCACCTAAGTGATTGGTAGCTCTACTCTGAACCACTCGTCCGTATTTGTCGTAATAAAGAGCTGATACTTCAAACAAAAAAAGACACAATTACTTGTATCTTTTTCTGTTAGTAAACATTTACCTTATTTAGTTATTTCAAATTTTTTCTTATTTTTCAACGTTACAAACGTTACAAACGTTAAGAAACTGCCCACTCGTTTCTAATGAGTGGCCAGCGTTTCTCGATCTCTATTTTTGGTTACGTTTTTGATTATTTTGTTTTGACATTCTTTTTTCTTTTTCCCTTTCTTCTATTCGCTTGCGTGCATTTTCAGCATTCTTTGCTTCTTCTTTCTTAGCTAATTTCAACATCTTTAAAACAATAAACGTAAGAAGTAAAGACATAATTAAATAGACTGGGAGATTAGATAAAATTTCTTTCCATGTGAGCGATTCTATAGGTGTTAGGTTGCCTCTATATCCTTGTCCCATAAATCTATCCCCCAAGACATAAACGACAAAGGAGATAAAAAAAATTATCAACGGAAGATATTTGTTTTTTTTCATTTCTTTTTGACTTGATTATATAAGTATCTTAGGTCGCCATATGTGTCTGAAGCTAATTGAAAGTAAGGATTATCTAAAGCAGATGGAAGATCATGCGGAGCATTTAACTTACTTTTAGCATAACCTTCAGCTAATCCGGCTCCAATCGTCCATATTGGTTTGCTCTCTATTAATACTACTGCATTTTCAGCTACCGCTACTGCTGCAGTTGCTACTGCTGGGGCTGCCACAACCACTGCTGCACCTTGAACTAATGGATTTGTAGCTACAGCTTTATCTTCTGGTGTCATTATCATTTTATCCGATTCCTTTAAAGTCCCTTTATTCGCTTTAGCACTTTCCGAATTGTTTAGTACGTTTGCCTTTTGCTTTTCAGTCATTTCTGTCGGTTCTATTTTCTTAGGAACTTTCACTGCAGTTGTTGATTGTGGAGTAGTATCCACTCCATCTTTATTTTTCTTAGTTGGTGTACCAGTAGAATCATCCCTTCCGTCAGGATCTATTCTGTTTACGGGGTTATTATGACAGTAAGCATAAGGAGATATGTTATAAAACTTCTCTGCCAGCGGATCTACACTCGTAAATCCACTTCCATCACTCACTGTCCTAAATCGTGCCAAATTATCTACCCAGTTCAAACCATGCATTTCCTGCATTTCGTGTCCGGTATGGCGGTAGGGTTGCACGCTGTTAGTTAGAATTACTGAACTTTCTCCAAAGCGCATACCAGAAGGATAATAACTGCTTGTTTCGGCTATACTACCGCTTCCTGTCATTACTACACGGTTGCTGCCCAAGTGATCTTTCAAGAAGTAATAATATGTACCAGCCTGCCAATAACCTGCCGGAGTAAGTATTCGTTTTAGAGTTCCATTCTCATAAATCATATTACTTACATAATCAGTAGTAGTAATCATCGATACTGAAGGACTCGTTAGAACAGTGTTCAGGCTCGTTACAGGAAGCTCTGCTCCCGGAGGAGCTGTTTTGTCAATCACTTTTAGCTTAGCTCCAGTTGCGCTGTAAGTATAGTTAGTTTGGTGACCTTGATAGAACTGCATAGCATCAGGTAAATTCAACAGATTGTACCTTATTCCCCAAATATTACTATTACTGTCGTAAAGTCGATTACCGTTTGCATCGTAAGCACAACTGTTTACGCTGACATTTGTATTTTTAAAAAATTCCTCATCCCCATAAAACCCTCCATTAGTTCCGGAGTCAATTACGCGTGTCAACTGATTACCTACGTGCTCTAGCACCAGATCATCCACTTTGCTGTAAATCTTGGTGGAGTTATTTGACTGTAATCCGTTGCGCACAAAGTTAGTAATATTTCCCATTTTATCAAATGTAAAGGTTTCATTGTACCTGTCAGAGGTGCCAGCCACTACGCTACCATTATAAATTCCGTAATAATTGGCATTAGTTAGACGATCAAGGTTATCATAAACAAAGCTATATGCTCTCTTATGCCCTATACCTTCGTTGGGGACATCCCATTGCATTCCAGCTATATTACCGTTAAAGCAAACGTTGCTACTCAGAGGATTTGCATTGTAATAAAGATTCTCAGAAAAGCGGCTACCAATAATATCTGTAGTCCAACTACGCACATTATAACTATAGGTAGTAGCATCTATTCCTCCAAGGATTTTAGCAGAAACCCTACCTAACTCATCATAATTATTGACTGACAAAGCTATAGGACTTGCCCCATTCAAACTATACATGGTGGTTGTGGGTTGTTGGGCTTTATTATAACCGTACGTATATAGCTCGGTAATAGTAGCCGAAGAACCGTTGATACCGTGGGTTTTGTACGTACTGGTGGGTTTACCTGTAAAATCAAGGGCATTATAAACCAAGTCATATCCACCTAAGTGATTGGTAGCTCGGGTTTGTACCACGCGGCCGTACTTATCGTAATATATGGCAGCAGTTTCGGATGCATCGGGGTTATCCAGATGATATACCCGTGTTCCGGTTAGCAGCCCGGTGGCATTCAGACGGGATGCACTTGTTTCAGTTATGGGGTAAGCTTTATCGTAACCGGATACTATCTGATAAGCCAGCGTTGATGGAGAACTTGAAAGAAAATTATAGTTATCATAATAATTTATGGTCAGCGCTGTGGCACTTGCAAAACCGGCATACGAGTCGGTTACTATATCATTCGACAAGACGTCTCGGATGGACTTATAATTCAGCAAACTGTCTGTTTCGCTTCGATACATCAAACCCGTAAAAACAACTCTGCCTAGGGCATCGTATTTCATTACTGACCATTGGGTCGAACTTGCCTGAAGCCGCTTGCGTTGATTGCCATCCTGCTTTAGTACTAGACGGTTAGCTTTATCATACACCATGTATATTGGGGTGCAGCCTGGCAATCGTTTAAAGTTACAATTTCCCCGTTCATCGTATCGGTATAAATAACCGAACTGTTTCAAAAGAACGTTAGCATCGTCAAACGATGTAGTACTTCCCATACCGTCAATAAAGTTGGGCGGTAGCACATAGCACAGTTGTCCCAGATCGTTATATACATAATACGTTTCAACATTACCACCGTTACATATTTGGCGTTTCAGTACTGTTTGCCCAAGTTTATCTTTGAATTCGGTAGACGTTTTTACGTCTTCGTCGCTAACTATTGTTTTGTACAAGATGTTGGGGTCATAGTTCGTATTTCGTTTTAATTGATTGTTCTCCACCGAGAACCGAATTACTTCGTCAGCGCTGTTAGACTTATAATCTATTCCGGTGGGGTGTGCATACCAGTCTGCCCCAGGTTGATGCTGTCCTAGCGGACGGCTCAATGGCGAACTTTCGAGAATTGTTTCGGTATATGGTTTGGCATCTCCACCGTAAGTATTCGTTGCTTTAGTACCAAAGTCACTTACATACGCTCCATAATTGCCGGCAACTTTACCAGGTAGCCAGTGTCGATAGTCGCGTCCAAAGCCGTCGTACTCAATGCCACTTACCAAATCCATTGCGTTAAAAGTAATAGCTCTTTGCACGGTTTGCGTTGGACGACCCAGACCATCAAAGTATTGAATTGTTGTGTTGGAATTAGCATCGGTCAATCTCATCGGGTCGCTTACTGCTTGGTAAGATACTGTGCTGACTATATAGTTTTGATAGTTTATTTGAGCAGGAAGACATAAGGGTAACAGCCAGAGCAGGAAGCCCCCCAACCCCCGAAGGGGGAGCAAAGAGCAATTTGATTTGATTTTATAAAATGATTGTTTCATATAGATAAGTTTGAAAGTTCATAATGTGTAAAGTTTAAAAAGTTGATATAGCTTAAAGGTTCTTGTTCTCTCTCAACTCTGACAGCGGTTGAAAACCCTGTCAGCAGTTGAAAAAACCACATCACAATTTATACTTCGCTCTGATAGGTAGAATAACAGGATCGCCAACGGGCAATGAGCCAGAAACCAAGCGAAGATAACATCTCCCGTTGGGTGCTACGCGTAGTTGATACAGGTCGGATATCAAACTAAATGATACGGTTTGACTTACTTTTGGAAGCATTGAAGTTAATTTAATATGTCCCACCAACTGCTCCAGGGTCCAATCGATGGCTCGGTCGTGCTGTACAACCATTTCTATCATTACACTATCGGCTTTGACAGGAGTTAAGTACGAACTGAAAAACTGCCAATCGGCCTTTTTATTTACCGCTATATAGCTGCTATCGGCAGATGCTTTTTCAACAGCTTTTGCTAATTCCTTCGAATTGTTTTGTGCACTTAGTTCTCCAAAACAAAGAAGAGATAGGCCTAAAAGAAAATATATTTTTGACTTCATAATGTTTAATGGTATCTTATTTTTTATTGATGATTATAGTTGCTGCTTATCGGTTAGAGATTGTATGTTAACGATCCAAACGCTACAGTATTACCAACAGGAAGATTGGTTCCACTTACTATTCTACAGTAGACACTACCATTGGAATTAAACGTGATATTCCAGGTTCTTCCACCGGTGTTGTAAGAAATAGTACGACTGGCTGATGGTTGAAAACCTGCAGATACACTGGCAATATAGTAATCATAACCAACACTCATTGGAGAGCTAGTGGGCAGAAATACCAAAACGAATGTGACACTACTCCCTGTTTTCGAAAGGCTTGTAAATGGGTATGAGTAACCGGACGTAGTGGAAAAGCTGCCATTAACCGTAACCGCACCAGAGGTGATAGTGGTTGATGGCGTTGATGAAAGCCCTGTTATATTATCAGTGATAACACATTGGATAGTTAACGGTCCGCCTTGGGAACAAGTAAACGAAAACGATGCCGAAGTTGTATTCAAATTGCTTGCTAACACGGTGCCGCTGCTGTTTTTCAAGTACCAATTATAGATATAACTACCCGATCCTCCTGATACGCTACTCAGTGTAGCAGTGCCTGTAGTTCCGTAATTGTAAGTAGTAGCTCCGGGAGTAACCGTCGCTACTGGCGCAGTATATGCTCCCGGACCATTTCCTGATGCGTTTTTATAACCATACAGATACCTACTAAGAATACTCTGATCATCGTTGCTAGTTTGAGACAAGCGACTAAAGGCATCATAGCTGTAATTGGTTGTTACTCCACGAGGATCGGTCATTGAAGTCATCCCGAAAACAGGGTCATAAGTATAGGTTGTAATTAAACTACCAGAACTATTATTTCGAATAGTAGTATTAAAAGTTGTCCATGCTGAACTCGGTAAACTGCTAATGCTTTTTAATAAATTATCTATAGTTGAATATCCCGTTGTTGTTAACGCTTGTTGAACGACTGAATTAAGTGTTTGTGAGCTAATATTAACGCCTTTTACAATAGGCAAACTATTATTGTAAGCATAATAATAGCTTCCTTTAATGCCGTCGGATAAGTGTGCTTCTGTAACATTCCCATAAACGTCATAATTATCAAATACGACTCTCTCGTCTACCGGATTTGCTCCAATTTTCAAACTTATTTTTGACGGTGCATAAAAAGAATTTTGCCATAAGATATAATCAATAATCGTTTTTTGCTGATTGGAACTATTCTTATATTCACTTTTTACTACGGGCAGGTTTAATTGGTTTCTTAATACCATAGCACTCAAAACCGGATCGGTTGGATAATCAACAGGATAAGTAATGTCAACATATTTGAGCCCATCACTCGCATCTGTTTTAGATGAACTCAAGCAATAATTATTTGTATTATAAGTATAATCAACTGTTTCCTTTACCTTTCCTGTCGAAAAATAATGCGTAGTCTCCTTGCTAAACAAAGCATTATAGAAATTTTGGGTGGGATATGAATACATCTTCAGCCTGTTAGGATAAGCAGCACATACAATTGTTCCATTTTCATTACATATATCTGGACCTTCATAGGTATCTTCTGTTAATATATTTAAAGTATAACTGTAATTTGTCCCAAATAATAGGCCATAATTACTCTTCTCTGTCAAAAGGGTATCCCCATTAGCTTTCGTTATTACTGTTTTCAGAAGGTTTCCATTGTACTGACTTGGGAAGAATGGTATTTTGCCAAAATATAGAAGGCCGGGAGTATTGTCATAATAAGAAATTTCTTTCCCGTTCGTGCTATTACTACTGTATGACTGAACTTCAACCCTGTTATAACCGACATTATTGCCGGTTAGATAGCCCGAAAGGGATACGTAACTGCTTCCGTAAAGAGTACAAGTTGGAATTACCCAAGTATCAGTAGAATGATTTATAGGACACTGCCTATGAATAATATCTTTTTTGTTTAGGTTTTGAAGTGGGATAAGTAGTTGACCGCTCGAACTACCATTTTCAGAAATATAGGAATATTTTTTTGACGATACCACATTGTTGTTCTCATCATAATTGACAACACCTTTAACCCTTAATCCACCACCAATATAGCTACAAGTACTACATCTGCTAGCAATATTCCCCAAACTCGCCTGATTGTCATAATTATAAGTAACCTGAGCCCATATTTCGGGTTTCATGTCACTACTAGAAATATTCGAAGGAGGGGTTGTGCATGTCAATGTATATGTTCCGGCTTCCAACCATAAATATTCACTCCATTCAGCAATGTGTCCGTTTGTGTTGGTTTGATTAATACCTTGACGCGAAATACTATAATTCTGTCCCGAGATGGTAATTGATCCGTCTGTATAATCAGTATATCCTGTGAGGGTTACACTCGATCTAGCTGTCAAAGTAAATGTTGTCTGTGTTACAGCTGTTGCAGGGTAAGGAGTGGTGCCGAAAGCCTGAACAGTTGCAGTTTGAGGTAAACTGGCAGTTGGCGAATTAATATTTTTTTCATCTTCTGCAGAAACATAATTATAATTGCTGAAATCATGTGGTTCATACGTGAAAACAGTTTTGCCTTTTGTTGGATACTGGATAGATTTTAGCATCCCAGCTGTATAAATAGTACTATCTTTACTTGCTCCTCTGATAGCTCCATGAAGTGAATAGAACCTGTTATCAATCCCTCCATAATTTAAAGGGTTACCTAAAACTAAGGGCAAGGCATTTGGTATTATAGTATGATATTTATTTAGGATAATTTGACTTCCATTTTCCTGTCCGTTGTAATAACCCCAATGATCCATGGCAAAAGATGTCTTATAGGGAAGTGCTGAACCATAATAAGAGAATACATATTGATCATTGTCAGAATTATTACTAGATTCAATCACAGAATTCAATTTTAATCTATTCTTTTTTACACTTTCATTATAAGTCGGATTACTTTTGTAAAAGTCATCCTCGCTAAGATAATCACCACCAACATTAACCCCAGTAAAATAATCATAACTAAACCGATATGAAAACTTGTCTGTTTGGTTAATTTTATCTTTTATAGTTATCTTGTTTAACCTGCACCCGCCATAAATAATATCATTTCTGGTATTATCACTTTCAAAAACAATAAGCTCGTTATTTGTTTCTATAGTTTCCAAATATGGTACAAACCGTTGAATATTTTCCGATAAGGTTCTATTAGCGATGCCACTACCATTTTTAAGCATATATTGTTCACTCAGAGCCGGTAGATTTGTCATTTGTACTTTCTTATATTTTAAGGTAATAACATCACCTACAGGACTTGTTATTTGAGTAAGTACCCAACTTAATGCTTTTGATGTTGAACTTGTTTCTACGCCTTCAAACCGGAAGATAGTACCATCTTCTCCCTTGAAAATAAAGCCATTATCAATAACAGGTAATCCATTATAAGAATAAGTCATTGCGAAAGCTTCTATTTTACATTTATTCTTTTGTCCCATGAAAACATATTCATCAGCAGGTAGAAAAGGATATAGATTATTGTCTGAAAGTCCATATATGGGATTTTTAATGAATTTAAAAGAATAATTAGCAAAATTAGCAGAGTAAACATCCTGCTGCTGACGCCCACTAAGTAAAGCAGGCAACATAGCTGTTTTTACCCAAATGGCATCACTTATAGGAGAAGTACAATTAAAACCTACACACCCATCCTCATTTCCAACTGAAGGAGCTGATGCACTTCCCAAGAATTTGATAAGATTTCGAAAGTCATAGGGGCTTATTGTAGTGCCTGATCTGTCATCTTCTCCAACAGGGATATACGATATAGTACCACCTGCAATAAGGTTCCAACCCAACCCAACCCAGGTTGCTTCTTGTGCCACTTCAATACCTGTAGCATGGTAACTCAATGTGATGGGCAGAGATAATTTACCGGACTTTACTGTGTAAATAGGTATGGAAATATCGGGTGTGCCTGTATAAGCTCCCACTGGCACATCTCCAAACTTTCCCATACCCTTTGCTTCGGGTGAAGCAGGTACTATTGGAGGCATTTTAAAATCGGCACTAGAGTTTTGGCTTACTAACAAAAAATTGTTTGCCATTAAAATAAGCAATATGATTATATGCTTGTATAGTTTGTTCATTTTCATTTATTATGATCTTTATATTGAATTTTAATCTCTTTTTAAATGCTCTCCTATTATCAAATTATAGAAGATTTGAAGTTTTTTCGTCGAGTTCATTTTTTACTGTTTCACCACATTAAGCCTCATCACCATATCATCCACATGTACAAACAGGCTATATACTCCGGGGATAAGTCCCCCCATGGGTACGGTGGTGCTATGCTCTCCTTCTCCAAGCTGTTGTGGCGAAGTGTTGCGTTGAGGTATACCGATGTTGTTATGCACCGTAAACCAAACTTTGGCAGAGCGTACCAGTCTGTATTTGATATAGAGATTATCGATGACCGGGTTAGGCATAAGTTGTGCTTCGGTAAATACGGCAGCTGCTCCGAGATCTGCTGTTTTAGCTTCCTCAGGGATAGGGGCTGTTTCTACTTGTGAGGTCTGTTTTTCGGGTGGGTAATAAAAGGAAGTTCTAAACACGGTAGTATCTTTCATGCTCTCGCCCTTTTCATCCTTTTTATCTCCTTTTTTGCTCAGAGTAGTTTTGATGCTTTCGAACACAGGATAGCGTATACCCGCAGCATACCACGAGTAGGTATCGAGAGTCATTTCCACGCTGTCTTTTCCCGTTTCGGTATAATGGCGGAGGGTACGTACGCGCATTGCTTTTTTTACCGTTTCGCTTTTGGGCAGGAGTAACTCGCCTTCGGCGTCAGCTTCAACGCGGGTATAGCCTTTTACCGCCAACTCAAGTCGGTGGCAATACTGCCCTTTGCCCACAAAGTAGCTAAACAACGTATCGCCATAGGCAAAAGGAAAACGCATCCGCAGTTCGGGTGTGGGGTATTCCATATAGGTGGTGGAATTTTCGTACCCCACGGCTTGCAGACTGTCCTTTTGCTGGCGGAAATAATAACGGGTGTTATGTTCCTGTCCGCAGAGGCGTATCATATTGGTACTGTCGGGGATAAAATAGTTGAGGGAGTATTCCTCATTAATGGGTTGCAGAAATCGAAAGTCCCAAGTCAGGTTCTTGCCTGAACTGCCGGGGTCATTGTATTCTACTTGTTGTTTTACTAGTTGATCGGCTGCACGGTAGGCGTTGCGTTCGGTGCTTAATTTGTGAAGATTCTGTGCCTGTAGGCTAAATACCATTAGTGGAATAGAAAATAGGGAAAGTGTAATTTTTTTCATGCTTCTATTGATAGGGCTTATTGTATATTATTGCCACTTTGCGGGAGAGTTTGTTTTTTTATCGCAAAGCGGGTCTCTGAATTTCTATAATACAAAAAGTATTATAGTATATGAACTCAATGAATAATCATTTGAGTTCAACAAATCCATGCACTAAAAATAACATTCTATCTTTAAACCATCAAAAAAAGGGCTGAGAAAAACAAGGACAAGCATAAATGCAATATGTTAATTATTAACTGATTAGCACTGGACAATCGAAAATAATTAGGACAAGCAATTTAGGAGGGCAATAAAGAGTAAGAAAAGAGGGTGTTTTGAGCAGGAATAATTTGAACTGTCAATAAATACAGGGAAATTATATTCTATCAAAATAAAGTGAGACTTCAATTAATAGTCTGCTAAGCTAGTCATAAAAAACGAAACCATGATACTTTTTCTACAAAAAAATATATGTTTATGTAAGATTTAAGAATGAGTCAAGAGGAGTAATGATTCAAGAACTTTGAAGTCTTACGGGTAAAATACCCATCTTATCCCATCACCTTGAATAATGTGTTATTAGAATTAATGTGCTATCCCAGATAATGCGGCTGAAGACTATAGATATTCTTAAATTTTAAATCCTCTATTTTCTCATTATTTCAGTTTAATCCCTAAATCTTTTTGAAACTCTTGATATTTCTTTTTTGAATTATTCGGCTATTTCTAAGTTGTCTACAAACAATCGGAGTCGACTTGGCTCCGCACTGTCTTTTTCTATTTTGACAACGAAATAATCGGTTTCAAATTTACCCATATGTTCTGCCGAAAAGTTTTTTTTTACCGACAGGATTCATTGTAAGTGCTTTTTGAGTTAATTCAACCGAAAAATCCACAGCTTTATGAAGCCTAGCGATATTGAATAAATCTCTAATGTAAGGAAACCGGTTGTATATTCTTCTAGGTTCTTTACCGAGTTTGTCTATAAACTTCTCGTATTTCTTCTTTATGATGGATTGTAGCTGTTTAGCATTTCTTAGGTTTCTACTAATATCTCAACGTTATACTTCGCTCACCTATATAAAATTACGAATCGCTCATTAGTTGCGCAGTCGACGTAAGCATCCCATTTTTATTTCACATGCTTGCGGGAGGTTTAAAATAGCTTAGCTCTGTTTTACAGGATTGTTTGTTTGCGAGTACTTTATCCTAGTTTAGGTTCTGTCTATTAAACCCTCTCAGTACCACACGGTATAAGTAGCTTCCTCTTTCATACTCGCAAGCTCGTTCTTTCGGCCGCTACACATGCCACTTTCAAACGCACATAAAATGGGACGCTTTCATTGGCTGCGAAGAGAGCTATTAAGACTATCGGCAGAGAGGAATGCAATAACACCTAACCGCTGTATTAATCAGGAAATCTCTAACTCGGGAATAATGCCCCGAAAACCACTTGTGATTTTTATGCGTGTTTGTTTTTGTGGTTGCATAAAAGTCACAACAGGTTTTCTAAAAGGGACAGCAGTCACAACCCATTTTTTTCTCGCCTGACACATCGAGCCCCGGTATCCACTCAAAAAAATGCGTTGTGATAGCGTTTGATAATGTTGAAAAGTAAGAATAAGTTTTCGGGACTAATTCTTACTTTTCATTATATGGATTACGGAAAACTTATTTCCTGCTTTCCAACATTTAAAGACAGTACCAATTTAAGTTTTAAGTTGAACTTGAGATTAATGCCCTAAAACAACATGCCTGTTTTTAAAGACCCAGTTTCTTGAAACAAAGAAAAAACAGACAAACTGTTTTGAATAGGGACAGCGGATAAACTACATTCAGCGTTTAAATTATTTGCTACCGCCAGAATAAAATAATTCACCGCTAAATAAAGTTATAGTTTTTAGCACTTCGTGCAATATAATACATGTATACACTTCGTGTTTGGAATAAGGAGGTGCTTACAGTTTTACCTATAATATTTAAAATTCAACGAAAATTAACTTCTCGTTGAATCGACTAAATGTAATGAACTTTTTAAATCGATTTTTCAATCTGTACCTAGCATGACATAGTTTTTCGCAACCGGGTTCAATTGAGATTTTTTACTCACAATATGCTTCTTACTACAATATCGGCCTTTTGAATTTATTTTCATACATTTCATTGATTTCTTCTTTATAACTTTCAAGATGCTGTAGGATGATATTTTCCACATAGCTGCTAAGGTTGGTTTTACGTCCACCTATCATATTGACGACTTTCAAAAGGATTGAGTGAGTTTCTTTAGACATACAAATGCTTTGTCGGTAGGTTAGATCCACTTTCTCGAAGTAGGTCTCACAGTAGTCCTCTTCTTCAACTTGCGCTTCATTTGGAGCTTCGATGACATCTGAAGTCTCAATTGACGATTCATTTTCTTCAATAATAATTGTACGCTCATTTTCAATAGTAGTATCTCGTTTCATAGGGAAACCTTGAGAAATAACTTCTCTCATAAAATCTTCATCCACTTTTGGGATATTCGTTTGCTTTGCCATAGTTGTTTTAAATAAATGATGTGTTGTTTTTATATGTATTTTAATATGAGTGATTTTTGTTTCTTCAATTAAATACTTATTCCATGATTGATTGATTGATTGATTGATTGATTGTCACGTTCTCAAAATTTTATGTTGACTTGTATGTCAGATTAAAAGTATTCGAGATTGTAATACTTCATGAAACTAATCTTTAAACAATTAAAATCATCATCTAATCTATCCTGAATTATTGTCAACAAGAAAGTTCTTAATCAATATTTAATGCAAATAAAAACATTAAATCAGTACCTTTTTCAAACTGTCTTAGTCTGGCACAGTATGTCTTCCTTTGTCTTACATAAGGCTTTCGCAGAAGTTGAAAGCCGAGAATAATTTTTCACTCTCATTTTAAAGCTCAATTCTATAAATTTCCATGCAATCAATAAAGCTAATTGTATTTGCACTTAGCAAATGGCAAGTTGTATTTTGAGATGCTTGAAATTCTTTCAGCATCTCAAAATGACTTGCCCTTTCAGGGAGAAACGCAGCCTCCGAGGTCGGTGCGTTAGAAGAATAATTCTCGATAATAAGTGCTGTTTTTATAATTCTATGCAGGTAAATGCTTTTAGTACTTTTCAGTATAGAAATTCACTCATTTGATAATTTTTTATTCGTAAGTCTTTGAATTTAGAAAAAAATGCCCCAGTGGAGTTTGTTGAAATGAGTCAGTCAAGTATGAAAAGAAAGACGAAAATGAATTTGTTGACAAATTTACAATCAATAATCAACATCATACAAGTGAATATTACTATCAAAAGTGCAAAATAAATGAGATGGAAGTTGAGAAAATATACTAATGTCGTAATGAAATATAATGAAACCACTATCCCAGCAGTTTTAAAACGGGCATGATTCAATGTCAATATTTTACAAACCCTATTCCTTTGAATATGCCGAGGCACCCGATGGCACGCTCAACTGGATTCATAAAACCAGCACCCGACACTAAATACTGATAGAAGGACTCACCAGCGGCAAACAATATGTATTCCGCATAGCAGGTGCTGTTTCATATCCTTCACGCGTATGGAGTGATCAGATTTTGACCTTTGTAATTTGATTTTTCAGCTAATAATAAACCGATAGATAGATATTTATGATAGAGAACCGCTTCAACTGCACAGTAGGAGCTGTTTTTCTTTTTTTTACACCAACTGCAAGAGGCTGTATCAAACGTATTCTTGAACGCAGCCAACACAAAACTCGCAAATCAACGCAGGAATAGACCCATACATCCACGACATATTTTGGGTAAAAAAAGTTCGTTTGATGAGAAGAAAAAATCACAGGAATATGGTTAACATAAAATATATTCTTTATCTTTGACCTCGAAATTAAGAACTAGTTATGAAAGCATCGAAAATGAGACACCGAAACGAGACACGCATCCGTGTTGATTTTCCGTATAATGCTGAAATGGTTTCGAAGCTGCGACAAATAGCTGATACCCGTTGGAGCAAGACCATGGGTGCATGGCATATTCCATATACAAGCGAGGCATTTGAAGAGCTGACAACTATGTTTCCTGATGTGGAAATAATAACAGAAGCAGATCGTATTCAGGCACATTCTGTAACTGAAATAAATGATACAAAAGGTATTTTTGAAACAAAGGCTTTGGAAAACACAGCAGTAGTTTCGCTGGAAATTAAAGATTCTGCTTTTGGTGCTGATAAAATAGAAAAGCCTATTTTGCGAAAAACGGTGAAGTTGTCAGATAAATTAAACCCTGAGGTAGAAATTACAGTAACTCCTGTACACCTCTTTGTAAAACTACCTAAGAATGAAACAGATATTCAGTTTTTGAAATCGTTCAAGTATGCTAAATGGGATCAAGCTAATTTTCATTGGGTAGTACCAAATTACAAGCGAAATTTGAGTTTGTTGCAGTCGTATTTCGAACAACGCCGATTACAGATAAATGAAAAAATTCCGCTTCGGGTAGTGAGTGAAACAGAGCAGCCAGTAATTGATAAATGGCAATTGCTAGCAGTAAACATCCATAATCGCACATTAAAGTTGTATTTTATGTACAATCAGGCTGTGATTGAAGCCATCAAACAATTGCCCTTGTGTAGATGGAATGCAACAGAAAATTGCTGGACATTACCTTACAGCGAGCCATCGGTAAAGTATATACGTGGGTTTGCAGTGGCAAATGGACTGGAATGGATTTACAGAGAAGAACGGAAACAGAAAGTACTGCCTCCTAACCGAAGCGAAGTCAGAGTGCGGGTAAATCCTGAAACCTACCTTGCCAAATTGCGTGAACTGCGTTACAGCTCGAATACGATTGATACGTACACGTATATGTTTCGTGATTTTATCAATTACTATATGGACAAGGAATTGGGTGATATAACCGAAGAAGAAATTGTTCTGTATTTACAATATCTGGTTACGGAACGTAAAGTATCTACTTCGTATCAGAATCAGGCCATTAATGCTATCAAGTTTTACTATGAAAGAGTATTAGGAGGACGGCGAAAGGTGTATCTGATAGAGCGACCAAGAGAAGAGAAGTTTTTGCCCGAGGTGCTGAGCCAGGAGGAAGTAACTGCATTACTCAATGCAACCGGTAATCTAAAGCATAAAGCCATTTTGATGACTATTTATTCAGGTGGTTTGCGTGTCAGCGAAGCAGTAAATCTGAAAATAAAAGACATTGACAGTAATAGGATGCAAATCCGGGTCAGTCAATATAAAGGAAAGAAGGATAGATATACATTATTGAGTAAAAAAGCATTGGAAATTCTTCGCAAGTATGTAAGTGAATATAAACCCAAAAATTGGTTATTCGAAGGCTCTGCGGGTGAGGAATATTCAAGAAGAACAATAACTGAGATATTACGAAAATCGGTAGAGAAAACCGGAATTAAGAAGCACGTAACGGTACATACACTTCGACATAGTTTTGCAACACACTTACTGGAAGCAGGAACAGATATTCGCTATATCCAAAGTTTGTTAGGACACGAAAATACTAAAACAACTGAGATTTATACGCATATTACCACCAAAGGATTTGACCAAATAAAAAGTCCGTTGGATAATTTAGACGTAAATTAAAAGAGAATAATGCAAATGAAAAATAATGTGGTGGTTGTTCTTGAAGAGTTTAAATAAATGTGGGATATGATAGATTCTCATATAATTTAAAATTCCAGTATGTGCAATAACATGAAATTTGCAAAAAAACAGCAAAACACATTTAATCAATAACATAACAACAAACAATAACACTGACATAACGGATATATGTGCAATGCCGTAGTACATACAGGATTTTGAATTGCACATATAATGGTGTTATGGGCAGCTTTAAAAAACAAAATCAACAAATGAAAAAAACAACAATTATTTTATTATTAGCTGTTTGTCAGTTTGCGTTCAGTCAGACCACGCAGATTGAAGCAAAGCTAAAAGGTATTCAAGCTAAATCAATTCAAGGAGAAAAGCTAGTAGATTATGATATGCTAAAACATATCAAAAACAAAGTGGTGATTCTTGAGTTTTGGGAAACATGGTGTGGTCCATGTATTGAGGGAATGCCCCATCTGAAAGAGTTGAAAGATAAGTTCCCGAATGATCTTCAGATTATTTGTATTTCGAGTGATGATGTGAAGAAGACATCAAGCTTTATTTCAGAACACTCCTATCCTTTCGATTATATTTTTGATGCAAAAAAACAATTATCTGCTATTTTCCCACATTCAAGCATTCCACATTCTGTAATTATTGACAAAAAAGGTAAAATTCAAGTAGAAACTTTTCCTGGATATCTAACTCCAGAAATAATAAAAACCTTGATTTCGACTGATTCGATTGATGTCCCTGCAAAAAACAACTTCGATCCTCATAAACTTGAAAGTAATAAAACAGAACAATCTCTGCTTTTATTTGACCTTAAAAGCGCTGAATTGGGAGACAGGAGTTACACCAGTTACTCCATAAGTGAAAATAAGAAAAGGATAGTAACAAGCTATAACGATGCTAATGCATTTAGAGATACTGTTGAAACCATTCAACAATCAACTTTTGTAGCTAAAAACATTCTTCAACTTTACAGTTATGCCTTTAATGATTTACCAGAATTCAGATTTATATTCCCAAAAGAGCTTGATTATGTCAATTCTCACACCCCGAATAATAGGTATAAATTAAATTATTCATTATCCAGTCTATTTGGTGACTATCACTCTGTAATGATTCGTCAACTGAATGCTGCAT
>Ga0302173_10000268_pt1 | contig 28085 bp, 27 predicted proteins | sample I_Fen_N3_1_FD_198785 | JGI IMG/M metagenome (GOLD analysis project Ga0302173, IMG submission 198785) | Peat permafrost microbial communities from Stordalen Mire near Abisko, Sweden - I_Fen_N3_1 | ecosystem: Environmental > Terrestrial > Soil > Wetlands > Permafrost | place: Sweden: Abisko... | reverse complement strand
GTGGGATACCTATCCTATAAAATCTCAAGAGATCTTGATAACAGAAAAGATACTTGTACAGAAATTTAATGACAACATATAAAATGAAAAATTATATAACCAAAATCGTGATGATCGCCATTTTGATCACGACTATAATATCCTGTAAAGTTTCGAAGGATATTGAAACTCCAAAAGATGCATTTCCTGAAAATTTCAGGAATGCATCGGTTTCAAAAGATACAACAAGTATTGCTGATCTGGAGTGGAAAAACTTCTTTACAGAAAAAGATATTATTCAGCTTATCGATAGCGCTGTAACCCGAAATAATGATTTACAGATTGCTACTAAAAATATCGAAATTGCACAATACAGATTCACACAATCTAAATGGGGAAATGTTCCTCAACTTAATTTAAATGTAAGTGCAAGCACAAGCAATCCGTCTGATAATAGCTTTACCGGAAAAAATTTAGGTCAGGCTTTAGGTCAAAATCATATTGACGATTATTCTGCCGGAGCAACACTTTCATGGGAAGCCGATATTTGGGGTAAAATCAAGAATCAGAAAAAAGGAGCTTTTGCAGGTTACCTTCAATCAGAAGAAGTAAAAAAAGCATTGCAAACTACTATTGTGGCAAATGTTTCCAAAGGATATTACAATCTTTTAATGTTGGATGCACAATTAGAAATTGCAAAACAGAATTACAAATTAAATGATAGTACAACCAACATCATTAAGCTAAAATACGATGCAGGTCAGGTAACATCATTAGCCATTCAACAATCTGAAGCACAAAAATTAGTTTCGGCACAATTAATTCCGCAATTAGAACAAAACATTGCCATTCAGGAAAATGCTTTGAGTGTTCTAACAGGATCATTCCCGAATTCTAAAACGAGAACAACTCGTTTAAGTGTACTTGAGGTTAAAAACAATAATGCAATCGGAATTCCGTCTTCATTAGTAAGCCGCAGACCTGATGTAAAAAGTGCCGAATTAGCGCTTAAAATAGCTAATGCAAATGTTGGAATCACAAAAGCAGATTTATATCCTGCACTTAAAATTACCGCACAAGGCGGAGTTAACTCTTTCGAAACCAGTAATTGGTTCAACATTCCAGCTTCATTATTCGGAACCGTTGCCGGAGGTTTAACACAACCATTACTGAACAATAAAAAGGTAAGAACACAATACAATATTGCCGTTGCCGAAAGAGAAAAAGCCGTGTTAAGCTTTAGACAATCGGTTCTTGTAGCAGTTAGCGAAGTATCTGATGCTTTGGTAAAAGTGGAGAAATTGCAACAGCAAGAATCTTTCTTAAAAGAAAGAGTAAAAACCTTGCAACAAGCCATCAAAAATGCCAATTTGTTATTCAAAAATGGTATGGCCGAATACTTAGAAGTTCTTTCTGCGCAAGCAAATTTATTGCAAAGCGAGCTGGAACTTGCCAACATAAAAAGAGAGCAACTTACTGCCAATACCGAGTTGTATCGTGCATTAGGCGGTGGTTGGAGATAATACCCGTTAATTATTTTTTTTTGAGAAGAAAACGCTGTGAGACATTTAGTTTCATGGCGTTTTTTTATGCTTTGTCATAGCACGCGGATTAAACGGATTCGCTTCGCGAAATCGCGGATTTAAAACGGATTTTTTCTTTTTTTTTTAATCCTCATTTTTGTCATCCCGAGGAACGAGGGATCTCCGCAAGAAATTTTGCAACTATAATCAAGGCTGTCATCCTGAACGAAGTCGAAGGTACGCATGCTAATCAAATACTGGACGGATTATTGTTATTTGCCCATGTTATGTGTCTTCGACTTCGATCAGACTGACAATTAAGTCTTCAAAATAATTACAAAATTGCGTGAAAATCCGCGAAAACCCGCGCTTTCGCGAAGCGAATCCGCGTCATCCGCGTACCATTTACCCGTCAATCCCTATATTTCAGTTTATTTTTTTATTTTTGATCAAATTACCTTCACGAACGAGAAATACCATTTACATAATTAAAATCAAACCCATGAAAAAAATCGCATGCATCGCACTTTTAGCAGTATTCTTTACCAACTGCAAACAAAGCAATCCAGACGAAAAAGTAGAATTAGCTAAAAAACCAGTCGATACAGTTGCTGTTGTAAAAGAAGAAAAAACAAAAAAAGCAGACGAAGATTGTAAAGACATTGAGGTAGAAATGGGATCCGGAAAAGAATGCATCGTAAAAACTACAGATCTAAATGCCATTTATCAAGGTATTATCGCAAATAAAGAAGTCGAAGAAACAGAATTTTATTTAACCACAATTCCAACCGAGAATAAATCTGTTACGATAAATAAAAACGGATTAATCTCAATAGATTATGAAATCACTAAAGATAAAGTGGCTATCGCTATGAATTATGAAGGTGGTCTGACCGAAGTAACGTTGGAAAAAATAAAAGATACTATCAAAAAAAGCATTTATCACTATGCTGATTAAATTTTAAAATAAAAAATCATACTAAAAGGTATGTCTCCTTAAATTAAACCGCTGGAACTTTTACGTTTTTTAGCGGTTTTTTTTTAGAAATACCCGCATAATTAAATACTTTTGATAGTATAAATTATTCCCTACAATGATACCCAATCAAGATAAATACAGCAACGATTTAAAACTGAAATTCGAAAGCTACGCTCCTGTTTCAGCAACATCCTGGCAATTAATCGAAAATATCATTGAAGTACAATCTATAAAAAAAGGAGAAATACTTTTAAGAAACGGGCAAATTGCCAAAGAAATCCACTTTATAGTTGAAGGTGCCATGAGAGCTTTTATAACGGATGCGGCAGGAAATATTTACAACAAAAACATTTTTCTCGATGGTGATTTTGCAGGTTCAACAGTTTCTTTGATTCAACAAACACCTTCAGACTTTTCTATAGAAGCACTCGAAGATTCCATTCTGATAAACATAAATTATAAAAAATACAGGGAACTGATTTTTCAAAATGACGACTTAAAAAACTTTTATATCGCTTACCTCGAAAGAAATTGGATAATCGAAAAAGAACAAAGAGAAATCTCGATCGTTATGGAAAATGCAACCGAAAGGTATCTTGACCTTTTAAAAAAGCATCCCGATATTTCAGAACGAATCGCATTACACCATATTGCGTCACATTTAGGAATCACTCCAACACAATTAAGCCGCATTAGAAAAACTTTAGAAAAAGATTTATAAATCAACATATGTAAAGGTTTCCCGTAAAGGCTATAATTACCTTTGTTTTATATTCTGCATAAATAGTATCAAAAATGAAAAATATAGAACTCATCGAAGAAAATATAAACAACCTTACCCAATTATGGAAAACCGTTGGAATTCCTTTTCTATCATACCATAAAAATGACACTTTCGAATATTGCAAAATCGAAAATTCTGGTTGGCCCAATAAATTGTGGCTTCGAAAAGACATTACCAAAAATGATCTTCCTGATATTAAAAAAATAATGCATACCAATTCTGGTTTGGTTTTGCCCTATTGGGATATCTACAAAACAAAATCTCATGAAATCTTAGATGCTTATGGTTTTACTGTAAAAACCGAACAAGTTGCAATGGCGTTGAATCTAGATCAAAAGTTTACAATGCAAAATAATCTTAGTTTTAAAAGAGTTTCGAATGAACAAGATGCCAAAATTTGGTCGGATTTATATCCAAATGCTTTTGGTTATGTTATTAGTAAAGAAATCCTGATTCACAATCATAATGATGTCCAGTTTTATCTAGTTTCTTTAGAAGAAAAACCAATTGGAACTTTCATGCTTTTTCAAACCGGAAACAATATCGGAATTCACGGCGTTGGCGTAATTCCCGAAATGCGTAGAAAAGGCTTTGCCGAAGAAATCATGAAATTTGCACTTAATCTTGCTATTGATTTAAAAGCCGATAATGCATTATTGCAAGCATCCGCAATGGGAAAAGATATTTATACCAAATTAGGTTTTGAGGATTTGTTTGTGATTAAAAATTATGTTTTAAACGATGAATAATGTCACACGGATGACACGATTTTTTTTTATTTACTCACAATAGTTATTCGTAATCTGTCATCCTTAGCAAAGTCGAAGGACACATAAGAAACTCACTGACGATTGGCGAGTTTGATTACAGAGTTACTTGTGCGTCCTTCGACTTCGCTCAGGAGGGCAAACTGTGCGGCAAACTCAAAAAAAAAATCTAAAATTTATCCTCTATCCTCTATCCTCTTTCAAAAAAAAATCTAAAATCCCCCCACTTTGTCCCAAATGCCCCTAAAATAGTCTTAAATTCATATTTACTCAGAAAAATAAGATTCGTAAGTTTGTAATACATTAACTAATAACCATTTAAAAAAATAAACTTATGAAGAAAGCAAAAACTATTTTCTGGATTACTACGATTATTATTTTCTTATTCGAAGGTGTTATGCCTGCCTTAACTTCACAATCTGAAATGGCAAAAGAAGGAATTCGACATCTGGGATATCCACAGTATTTTATGAATACATTAGTTGTTTTTAAAATACTTGGAGTGCTTGCTTTGATAATTCCACAAGTATCTCATCGTGTTAAAGAATGGGCTTATGCCGGTTTTTTATTCGATTTTATATTTGCTTCCATTAGTCATTTTGCAGTCGATGGAGTTGGGTTCGAAGCTTTCTTTCCTTTAATCTTTATTGTGATTCTGGGGCTTTCCTATATCTATTATCATAAAATAGAACGATACAAAAATATCGCTTTGTAAAACTTCAAACTGATGATAGAAGTCTTTAAAACAAATGTTCAGGAAGTCGAGCAATCTATTTTTATAGTTGGAAAACTTCTTGAACATTTTCCAAACAGTGCAATCAATTTTGATCTCGAGGATTGTGATAAAATTTTGCGTGTTCACGGTTCATCTATCTCAAACCAAAAAATAATAGAACTTTTAGATTCTTACGGCTATCATTGCGAAGTACTTTTGTAATTATTCCACATTACTAATAAACCGAAAAGTACCTCTGACTTAATAATTCATCAAAACTTTAAGTATACTTTAAATCTTCAAAATCAATAAAATGAAAGCAGCAGTTAAAGAAAATATTGAGGAAACATTTAAAAAATTAAATCAAACAATTTCTTCTTTTTCAGAAGAAGAATTTAATATTGTACCGTACAAAGACAGTTGGACTGGAGGACAAACTACTCAACACATTATTTTGGCTAGTTCTGGATTTCCCCAATTATTTGCCGGAAATACACAAAAAACAATTCGCAAATATGATGAGCATGTAAAAGAGTTGGAAGGCCTTTTTTTAAACTTTGACATTAAAATGAATGCCCCCGATTTTCTAAAACCAGCAATAACCAACTACAACAAAGATTCGTTAACTTTGGCATTGTTAAAAATAGAAACTGATTTGCTTACAGCCACAGAAACACAAGATTTAACCTTGACTTGTCTAGACTTTGAGGTTCCGGGTTTTGAGAAATTTACAATGTATGAATGGATTAATTTTGCTCTTGTTCACACACAACGACATACACATCAATTAGATTCAATTTTTAGGAGGCTCACTCAGGTTTAAACTTTATCTTTCAAATCCAAAACCAATAAACCATTTATATGAAATCAAAAAGCGGAGCCATTTTCTTGTCAGGATTAATCGCGGGAACATTAGATATCCTTGCAGCAATACTTATTTACGCTGTTATACTTAATAAAACAAGCGCCATTAAAATTCTGCAATCTATTGCAAGCGGCGTTTTTCATAAAGAGGCTTACACAGGTGGATCTCAAATGGCTTTGTATGGTTTGTTATTACACTACTTGATAGCCTTTATCTTTGCGTGGTTTTATTTTACAGTCTATCCGTATTTCTCCTTCTTAAAAAAGAATGTTTATCGATCTGGAATTATTTACGGCGTCTTTACTTGGATTGTTATGAATCTAGTTGTTTTACCAGTTGTATTTCCTGTTTTACCAGCCAAAAATTTTGATTTTCCTTTAGTGTTATCCATACTAATTTTAATCTTTTGCATTGGAATTCCAATTGCATTAATCAATAAAAAATATCAATTATTGCGCAAATAATTTCAGTTGAAACAAAACCTGAAACAAAAAAAGCGAAACTAATATAGTTTCGCTTTTTTTGTTTCATTAAAACTCACTGCTACACTTTTGTTCTTCCGCTTATTAGTGAAATAATAAATAATACAATAAATATGAAGAATAAAACTTTAGCAATACTAGCGGCTCCGGCGGCTATTCCTCCAAAACCAAAAATTCCGGCTATAATAGCGAGAATTACAAAAATAACGGTCCATCGTAACATAATCTTGATTTTTTAAGTTCGTAATAAAGATCAATTTAGATCTATTTTAATGGTCAATCAAAGTTCACTTTTTTCTATGGATTAAATTAACTCTTAACAATAATTTATTAACTCAATTAATTCTAAATCAAATTATTAGTGTAATTTTAGAATCCCTCTTTTTAATTACAAAATTCCCATGTGAATGCTTTTGAGTTAATTTTTTGATCGATTGGATTAAAGCGCTCTTCATCCTCAAAGTAATTTTATATAAAAATTCAGACACATGGAATAAACCATAACTGATAGTATTATAGTAACGAATTTGGCTCTGGATTAAGCCCATTAAATTACTAATTTACCTACAGTTGATTATTTGTCCTTTAGCAGAAAGATACTAAAAAGGATTTTAAAACTATCTGAATTTTATAAACGTCATGGTTTTCTAAAATATGTCGCTTTCTATCGAGAAACGCCTTTTTTGACAACCTTTTACATATATATTACGGTGCTACTAATAACAAAATTGCGGTGGCAAAATTGAATTTCAAACGACTTATTAATCGAATTAAAGTAAAACCCCATGAAGACGATATCAAATAAATCAAAAATAGTTTTTCTATCTACATTTCCGCCAACACAATGTGGCATAGCAACTTATACTCAAGATACCATTAAAGGAATTACAGATGTTTTTGGCAAATCAGTAAGTTGCCAAATTTGTGAATTAGTTGATAGTCCAAAAGAAAAACCTACACAAGCCTTTACCTTAAATACAAAAGATAAAAAAGAATACGCCAAAGTTGCCGAAGCAATCAACAAAGACAAATCGGTAAAATTGGTACATATACAGCATGAATTTGGTTTATTTGGTGGAAATTATGGCGACTATTTATTAGATTTCTTAAACGTAATCAAGAAGCCGTTAACCTATACTTTTCACAGCGTTATTCCAAATCCGAATAACGAATTGAAAACTTTTGTAAAATTACTTTTAAGTTACAGCAACTCGGTTTTTGTAATGACAAATCAATCTAAAGAAATTTTGATTAATGATTACGGAATCGAAAAAGAAATTATTACTTGTGTGCCACACGGAACTCATATTGTAATTTATGAAACTCCAGATCAGGCAAAACTAAAATTTGATATTCAAGACAGGAAAGTACTTTCGACTTTTGGACTTCTGGGTGAAGGAAAAAATATTGAAACCGGTTTACAGGCACTTCCTAAAATTATAGCAAAAGAACCAAATGTTCTGTATTTAATTATCGGAAAAACACATCCAAATTTAATTATTGATGGTGTTGATGCTTACCGTGATAAATTGGAAGCTTTGGTCGAAGATTTAGACTTAAAAGACAACGTTCGTTTCATTAATCAATATTTAGATACAAATGAGCTTCTAGATTACTTAAAAGCAACCGATGTGTATTTGTTTACCTCAAAAGATCCAAATCAGGCAGTAAGCGGCACTTTTGCTTATGCAATGAGTTGTGCTCGCCCAATAGTAGCCTCAAAAATTCCGCATACACTAGAAGTTTTAACACCAGATTCTGGAATATTAGTTGATATTGGAAACGTAGATCAATTTGCAAAAGCTACTATCAAACTACTTTCTGATGATAATTTAAGACAAGAAATGGGAATTAATGCGTTTAGAAAAACCAGAGCTTCATCTTGGGAAAATGTCGCTATTACGCATATGGACACCTACAAAAAACTAATTGAAAATCCGGCCGAAATAAAATATACCTATCCATCAATTCAAGTAGGACATATTAAACGAATGACAACCGATTTAGGGATTATTCAATTTAGCAAAATTTCAATCCCGGATTTAGAATCTGGATATACATTAGATGATAATGCACGTGCTTTAATAGCAATTTGTATGCATTATAAACTTACTCAGGACAAAGAAGATTTGGCTTATATCCTAATTTATTTAGACTTTATCATACGTTGCCAGCAGCCCAAAGGAGATTTTATCAATTATGTCGATCAGGAAAATCGCGAACATATTGAACAAAATGCCGAAGTTAACCTCGAAGATTCTAATGCAAGAGCAATCTGGGCTTTAGGAACTGTAATTTCGATTGGTGATATTCTTCCTGAAGCTATATCTAAAAAAGCATCGCAATGTTTATTAAATTCATTAAAATGGGCCGAAACTATTCAGTCGCCACGTTCAATAGGTTTTGCTACAAAAGGCTTATATCTTTATCATACAGCCGTTCCTAATTTGTACGTTTCAGCGATTATCAATAAACTAAATGCTAAGCTGCTTTCTAATTATGAAATCCACGCTACAAAAGATTGGAAATGGTTTGAAAACTATATGACATACGGAAACGGTATTTTACCGGAATCTATGCTTTTTGCTTTTTTAACGACAAACAAACCTATTTACAAAAAAGTAGCATTAGACTCTCTTGACTTTTTAATGTCGAAAATGTTTAACGATAAAAACTTTAAAGTAATTTCTAATAATGGATGGTTACATAAAGATTCTGAACCTCAGGAATACGGAGAGCAACCTATTGATGTTGCCTACACTATTCATACTTTAAATTCATTTTATAATGCTTTTGGTACTCCAGAATACAAACAAAAAATGAAAATAGCCTTTAACTGGTTTTTAGGAAAAAATCATCTTGGTCAAATAATGTACAATCCAATTAGTGGTGGTGGTTATGACGGACTCGAAAAAGAAAACGTAAATTTAAATCAGGGTGCCGAATCTACCGTATGTTATTTAAATGCAAGATTATTAATGGAAAACCTAAAATTATCTGAAATTAAAGTTATTCCGCTTATGAAACCTAAATCCGGAATTGCCATTAATTCATAATTGACTCATATTATATTCCTAACTAAATATACTATTGACCCTAAAAATCCCTTTTCGAAGGGATTTTTTGTTTTTTAACATTTTCGCACCAACGCTAGTTTATATTAATTATTGTGTTTCATTATGTTAATTATATAAACTTCATAAAAAGTTGTGTAAGATTTTTTCCTTACTTCTAAAGTAATTTTAATCCATAATAATCAAGGATGCATTACCCTCTAAACAGTTGGTTTTCATTCAACAGGTTTAACGACTAAAACATTAGTATTTTGATTCTCACTTTAAAAAATACATTCACCGAAATAGGCAACGTAACCTTGTTTGCTAAGCAGTTTTTTAAGGAAGTTTTTGTTCCTCCTTACGAAACAAAAGAGCTTTTGAAACAATGTTATGTTATTGGGTACAAATCGCTGCCTTTGGTAGCAATAACAGGTTTTATTATGGGATTGGTTCTTACGCTACAATCAAGACCAACTTTGGTAAAATTTGGTGCCGAATCTTGGTTACCCGGAATGGTGGCACTTTCTTTAATAAGAGAAATTGCACCTGTAATTACAGCCCTAATTTGTGCCGGAAAAATTTCATCGGGAATTGGTGCCGAATTAGGTTCAATGAAAGTTACAGAACAAATTGATGCCATGGAAGTTTCGGCAATTAATCCATACAACTATTTAGTAGTTACCCGAATTTTGGCGTGTACGTTAATGGTGCCACTACTAGTCTTTTTTGCAGATGCCGTAGGTATTCTTGGTGGTTATGTTGGTATTAATATTCATGGTGATGTTAATTTTTACAGATATCTAACCCAGATTTTTCAGTCGCTGGAATTTCTAGATTTAATACCCGCTACTATTAAAACCTTCTTTTTTGGCTTTTTTATTGGAATGATTGGATGCTACAAAGGTTTTAATGCCTCAAATGGTACCGAAAGTGTTGGTAAAGCAGCAAATTCTGCTGTAGTAACGGCTTCGCTAACCATTTTTATACTTGATATGGTCGCAGTTCAAATAACCGATTTATTCTTTTAAAAATGATTAAAGAGAAAAAAAATATAGAACCTAAAACAAAAGAGAAAAGCAAAACCCCAATCCTTGAGATTAAGAATTTGCACAAAACTTTTGGCATAGATAACAAAATTTTACAAGGCGTAAATCTAAGCGTTAATAAAGGCGAAGATTTAGTGATTCTAGGACGCTCAGGCTCAGGAAAATCAGTTACCATAAAATGTATCGTTGGTTTAATTGAACCTGATCAGGGCGAGATAAAAGTCTTTAACGAAAATGTACTGAATTTAAGCAAATCTGAATTAAACAAAATTAGAGTCCGAATAGGATTTTTGTTTCAAAGTGGCGCTTTATACGATTCAATGTCTGTTCGAGAAAACTTAGCTTTTACGCTAAAAAAGCACAAAAAAGACCTAACTCCAGAGGAAGTTGAAAGCGAAGTAATAGAAGCGCTGGATAATGTTGGTTTGAGCGATGCAATTGATAAAATGCCATCAGAATTATCGGGAGGAATGCAAAAGAGAATTGGCTTAGCAAGAACCTTGATCTTAAAACCGGAAATCATTTTATACGATGAACCAACAACAGGATTAGATACCATTACATCAAGAGAAATAAGCGAATTAATTCTAGATATTAAACACAAACGAAAAACGACCTCGATCATTATTACGCACGATATGGCTTGTGCCAAATTAACTGCAGATCGTATTATGGTTTTGAAAGATGGAATCATTCACGCCGAAGGAACTTATGAAGAACTAGAAAAAGACGAAGACGAATGGGTTCGCTCTTTTTTTCAATAACATTAAAAATAAATTATTAGAAATCATGGATAAGCAATCTGGATATACTTGGAAATTAGGAATGTTTGTAACAATAGGTTTACTGCTTTTTATAATGGCAGTTTACTTTATTGGGAAACAAAAAAATCTATTTGGCTCAACATTTCACCTTACCTCAAAATTTAAAACCGTTAGCGGTTTAGAAGTGGGAAATAATGTGCGCTTTTCAGGAATTAATATTGGAACCGTCGAAGAAATCAGGCTTATAAACGATTCTTCGGTTGTCGTGTCTATGGTTATCAAAGATGATGTACGAGAATTTATTAAAACAGATGCCCGCGCAAGTATTGGTTCTGATGGTTTAATGGGCGATAAAGTTTTGACGATTTCTCCAGGTGTAAAATCGCAAAAAGTGATCGAAAATAATGGTGCAATTGCTTCTATTGATGGAATCGAAATGCAAGACCTCATGAAAAGTGTCAAAAAAAGTGTCGATAATGCAGCTGTGATAACTGATGAGTTAGCCATTTTTAGTCATAGCATGAATAACGGAAACGGTGCACTTGCAAGATTAGTTCGTGATGATAAAATGGCAAGCAGCGTTTCGAATACAATAAGCAATCTAGAATCTGGTACGAAAGGTTTTAGCGAAAATATGGAAGCCGCAAAAAGTAATTTCCTGCTAAAGGGATATTTCAAGAAAAAAGAAAAAGCTAAAGAAAAGAAACAAGAAGAAATAAAAGAAAAGCAGGAAGAGCAGCAAAAAAAAGCCGAAAAGGCTAAAGAAGAAAAAGCCAAAGAGGAGAAAGAAAAACAGGAAAAAGCAGCAAAAGAGAAAGAAAAACAAGATAAGCAAAAAGAAGAAGATGCTAAAAAAGCTCAGGCCGATAAAGCAAAAAAGTAACAGATTAAAGCCGTAAATATGAAAACTTCATATAAAAATATAAGCCTAAAAATACTAAAAGTTACAGGAATAATAATAGCAAGCATCTTGCTATTATTGTTTTTAATACCATTGCTATTCCCTGGAACAGTCGCTGCTGAAGTTAAAAAAGTGGCCAACGAACGTTTAGATACAAAATTAGATTTTACCAAATCCAGATTGTCGTTTTTTACACATTTCCCTTCGTTAACCGTTTCCCTCGATGATGTATCACTTACCGGATCTGCACCTTTTCGTAACGATACTTTACTAAAAGCAAATCAGGTTGCTTTTGGAATTAATTTAAAAAGATTAATTTTTGATAATGAAGTAAAAATTAATAAGCTATATGTTTCTAAAGCGCTTATAAATATTATGGTGAACCAAAAAGGTCAAGCCAATTATAATATTTATGTTGCGCCAGAAGATCGTGACAAAAAACCAAACGATCCAAATAATCCTGAAGAAGGAACTGCCATAAGACTGGAACGAATTGATCTTGAAGATTGCCATGTAAAATACAATGATCGATCTGCCAAAATTCTAGTTGATGCTAAAGGCTTTAATTATATTGGGAAAGGAAATTTAAGCGAAGATATTTTTGATTTAAATACTGATGCCCGAATTGATACTGTCGATTTTTATTATGATAGAACAGCTTATCTTAGAAAAAAAGAAGTCCGTGCAGATTTAATTACCAGAATCAACACACATGCACTTTCGTTTATACTTCAAAAAAACGAATTAAAAATCAATAAGTTACCATTAGAATTTACAGGTTTGTTTACCATTTTAAGAGATGGTTATAAGATCAATATTAAAGCCGCATCTACAAACACCACCTTAAAAGATTTATTTTCGGTCATGCCACCAGAATATTTAACCTGGATGGAAGAAACCGAAATTTCAGGTAAAAGTGATTTGCTTTTTACTTTTAGAGGAAATTATAATGTTGCCAAAAAGCAAAAACCAGATTTAGCTTTCAATTTAAAAATTGATAAAGGTGCTATAAATTATCAGAATGCTCCTGCTCCTTTAACTGATTTTCAGATGAATCTAAATGCTGTTTTGCCATCACTGGATGTCGAAAAGCTTTTAATTAATCTTGAAACTTTTAAATTTAAAGTAGGCGAAAAAGATTATTTTACTGCCTATTTACGCAGTAAAGGTTTTACTGAAATGACTGTCGATGCCAGCGTAAAAGGCGCTTTGGATTTGGCTACCGTCGATGCTGCTTTGGGTTTAAGTTCTATTGATCTAAAAGGTATTCTAAAAACAAACATTCAGGCAAAGGGTATTTTTAGCACTACCAAAAAATTGTTTCCTAAAACTATTGGAGGAATCTCACTACGAGATGGCTGGTTTAAAACAGACTCCTACCCCAACCCTATTACCAATATTACATTTGTCGCGAATGTTCTTAACAAAGCCGGAACTTATCAGGATTTAATTGTTGCAGTTGCTCCCGCATCGTTTGTTTTTGAAGGAAATCCGATGTATGTAAATGCAACACTTTCAGACTTTAGCGATTTGGCTTACAATGCCAAAATTAAAGGTGAATTAAATGTTGGACGAATTTATCAGGTTTTTTCTCAAAAAGGTCTTGATGTTACAGGTTATGCAAAAGCTGATCTTTCGCTTAAAGGAAAACAAAGTTATGCCACTAAAGGACAATACGATAAACTGGATAATCGCGGAACTTTGGTTTTAAAAAATATTAAAGCCACATCTGAGTTATTCCCAAAAGCGTTTTTTATCAAACAAGGAAATTTCCGTTTTCAAAATGAAAAAATGTGGTTTGACAAATTCTATGCTTCTTATGGAAAATCAGATTTTGATATTAACGGATATTTACTCAATACGATTAATTACTTTTTGGAATCGCATGGAACTTTAAGCGGAAACTTCAACATGAAATCCAAGCTTATTAATGTTGATGAATTTATGGCGCTTAAAAAAGGAGAAAACACAGATCGCAATATCGAAGTAGAATATGCAAAAGAAGATCATCCTAAAATGAGCGGTGTCGTTATCGTACCCAAAAACTTAAACGTTTCCCTGAATGCAAATGCTGATAAAGTAGAATATAACGGATTAGTTCTGAATAAACTTTCGGGAAAAGTAGGAATTGCTAAAAGTGGCTTTTACCTCGAAAATGGAACTTTTAATATCATTGACTGTATTTTAGGAATCGATGCTTCCTATAAAGACGAATCGCCAACTTCGGCACATTTTGATGCTCATTTTAAAGCCAAAGATTTTAGTGTACAAAGAGCTTACAAAGAAATTCCGATGTTTCATGACATGGTTACCGTAGCCGAAAAAGCAAAGGGAATTATTTCTGTTGATTATAAAATAAAAGGAGATTTAAACGGAAATATGGGACCCATTTACGAATCTCTTGAAGGCGGCGGAACTTTAAACTTGCGCGATGTACAACTTAAAGGTCTAAAATTATTTGACGGAATTAGTTCTAAAACCGGACAAAAAGGTTTGGATAATCCTGATATGAAAGGAATTGAAATTAAATCAAGTATTGATAATAATTTAATTCATGTAGAACCTTTCTCCTTTACCGTAGCTGCTTTTAAACCTACCATAAAAGGAACTACAAGTTTTGATGGTTTACTGGATTTAAGAATGCGATTAGGGCTTCCGCCATTTGGTCTTATTGGAATTCCAATTGTTATAACCGGTACACATCAAGATCCAAAAATTAAAGTTTTTAGTAAAACCGGTAAAAAAATAAACGACGCCATTTATGACGAAGTACACAATAAAGTAATTCGGGAAGAAAAAGTGAGTAAACCATAAATCAAATTGAAATGAAAACTAAAAAACAAAATAAAAGTAGCGCTTTCGAAAAATTTGCTACAAATGTTTCTAAAGCAGCAGGAAGCACAACAGCTTTTATTGGTGCCTTTTTAATTGTAGTAGCCTGGGCAATTTCAGGACCAATTTTCGATTATTCAGAAACCTGGCAATTGGTAATCAATACAGGAACAACAATCATTACATTTTTAATGGTGTTTTTAATTCAAAAAGCACAGAATAAAGATTCACTGGCAATTCAGTTAAAATTAAATGAACTAGTCGCTTCAAACGAATATTCGAGTAATAGTCTTGTAGATATTGAGAGTATGACCGAAGAAGAAATGATTATAGTTCAAAAATACTATCATCGATTAAGTGAATTAGCAAAGAAAGATGAGAGCATCAGAAACTCCCATTCTATTGCAGAAGCGCACGAACAGCACGAACGCAAAGACAAAAACAGAACTAAATCCCGTACCCGAAATATCACCAAAAAATGAAACTACGCTCTACCGAAACTTTCTGGCCATTAAAAAATGCTATGAAAAACAGTTATCCGTCAATTGACTCAGATTTGAATACTACTATTCTTATCATTGGTGGCGGAATAACAGGAGCTTTAATGGCTTATAAATTAATTACCGAAGGCAAAAAAGTAATACTTGTAGATCGTCGCGATGTCTGTAACGGAAGTACTGCGGCGAGTACCGCTTTGCTACAATATGAAATTGATATTTCGCTACACGAACTAATTAAAATAAGAGGAGAAAAATGTGCTGTTGACAGCTATCAAAATGGTAAAAAAGCCATATTTGATTTGCGTACTATTATAGATACCATAAAAAGTGATTGCCAGTTCGAATTTAAAAAAAGCATTTATTTTACTTCTGTAAAAAAAGATATTCCGTTTTTACGAAACGAATTTAAATGCCGAAAAGAACACGGATTTGATGTAAACTGGCTCGAAAGATGGGATCTCGAAAAATTGGGTTTAAATGCCATTGCAGCAATAGAATCTAACACTGCTGCCGTTATGGATCCTTTTAGGCTAGCCAATGATTTATTGGTTTATTGCCAAAAAAAAGGAATGCAAATTCTGGATCGTACCAACATTACAGCTATTCAAAACCAAAAAGGAAAATGTATCGCACATACCGAAAATAAATTTACGATTACCGCCAATCATATTATTCATTGTACCGGTTATGAAAGTACCGAAACTCTAGCCGAAAAAGTAGTCGATTTAAAAAGTACTTACGTAATTACTTCTGAAAGTTTGCCCATTTTACCTGCCGCTTTCAAAAATGCTATTTTTTGGGATACTTCATCTCCGTATTTATATTTTAGAGCGACCGCAGACAATCGCATTATTATGGGCGGAGGCGATGAAGAATTTAAAGATCCACTAAAACGTGATAAACTATTACCGAAAAAAGAACAATATCTTTTGAAACATTTTGAGAGAAGATTTCCAAAAATTGAATTTAAATTAGATTATTCCTGGGCAGGAACTTTTGGCGAAACCAAAGATGGTCTTCCTTACTTTGGAAAACCTGATCCTAAAAAAAATGAACATTACGTTCTAGGTTTTGGAGGAAACGGAATCACCTTTAGCGTTATCGGAATGAACTCTATTCTAGATTCAATTAATGATACTGAGAATGAGGATTTAGAGTATTACAGGTTTGGGAGATAAAATGGCTGAAGCTTTTTTAGGTTTAAAGTTACAAAGGCCCAAAGGTTTAAAACTTTGTGTCTATGAGCCTTTGTAACTTTGAACCTATAGAATCAACTCCATCTGAATATTACAACGTTTATACGGTGTTGGCAAACCAAAAACTTTCTGAAAACCTAGTTTATAATACAAGTTAATTGCAGGTTTTAGGATTGTATTACTTTCCAGATAGATCTTTTTTGCACCTTGCTCTCTGGCGCTGTTTACAATTGCCTGCCCTAAAAGAAAACCAATATTTTTACCTTGGGCTTTGGGCGAAACTGCCATTTTTGCCATTTCAAAATCAAACTCAGAATCATTCATTTTGATAAGTGCACAAACTCCAAGTGGTTCATTTTGGTATAAGGCAACGAAAATTTTACCGCCTTTGTCCAGAATATATTCCCTTGGATTGTCTAATGCTTTGTAATCTGCTTCTTCCATTTCGAAGTACTTCGAGATCCATTCAACATTCAATGCTTTAAAAGCTTCAAGATATTGCGATTCAAAGGGTACAATTTTTACATCTTTACTTTCGCGTAATTTCTTTTGTTCGTTAACTCTTTTAAACAACGTTTTTTGTTCTAGCAAATGTTCCCATTCTTCAAGCGCAGCCCACAAATTATGACTTGATTCTGATATTAAACCATCTACCGCAGCTTCAACATCATTTAATTGCAATTTTAATTCCTTAGAAAATTCCCAACCTTGCGCGGTCAGACCTACAATATTTCGGCGTTTATCACTGCTTTTCAAGCTTTCTTCAACTAATCCAGCCGCAATCATTTCCTGGATAATTTTGCTCACAGACGGTTGCGAATGTCCAATTTCATTAGCGATTTCTGTAATTGTGATTTCTTTCTCGTTCATAAGTGTATAAAAAACAGGAAACCATTTTGGAGAAAAATTCATTCCATACGACTCATATATTTTGGCAGCATCATCTGTTATAATTGCTGTCATTAAACGCAAGCGACTCCCCAAAGCCACCTTGCCAACTTTATTAAAAAATTCCATATATAATTAATTACATAACCAGTTATGCAAATGTAAATATTTTTTAGAAACAAAAGCTAAAACATGGTAAGATTCTAAGTTTTTTTGAAAAAATGATGCGTCTAGCCCTGATAGAAGCGGTATCCTTTTTATTTTTTCTTTAAAAATAAAAAGATACAAGCGAATAGCAGGAATAGCTACAAAAACAATTTATATAAAAAGTGCGCAATACAATGTCGATCTACAACACGTATTTGAAAAAAGAAAAAAAACTAAGCTGTAATCGCCAACGGATTCAAATTGTACTTATAATCTTTTGGACTGCAATTGAACTTTTGTTTGAATATTTTTGAGAAGTAGCTTCGGCTGGTAAAACCAATACAATACACAATTTCGGAGATGTTTAAATCTGAAGTGCGAATTAAGATTTCCGCTTTTAAAACTCGCATATGCGTAATATGATCGTTTACGGTTCTGTTATGAATTAGTTTAAAACCTTCTTGCAGTTTATTTGGAGACAAACCGGCTTGTTTGCACAACGATTTAATAGTAAAAGCTTCTTCGGGATTTGCTTCAATAGCTTGAGAAAGTTCTTTAATTTCTTCCAATTCTTTTAACGTAAGACAATTTGTTTCGTGCGATAAAGCTTTTTGATCATCAGAATATTGCTGAATTTCCATGGCTAGAATAATTCTCAAAATTCCCTCTTTCATTATATTCTTAGCAATTCCGGTTTCAGTAATAACGCTTAATTGATCAATCTTTCTGTCAATTTTTAAGTTATAAGAACTTAAATAAAAGAAATTTGATGCCGTATTACCTTCAACAAATGTTTTTCTTACCTGACTATTTAAAGAATAACCTTGGTTTGCTTCAGTAATGTCATTACCTATAATAATCAATGTGCATTTAATTCTTACCTCTTTCTGAAAGAATAAAATATTATTCTGATTTTGCTTTGTATTTACAATTGCAGTCTGAAAAGCGTTAATCTTTTTACTATCGGTAGAAAGGTCAAAACTATGAGACAAATTTCCTTTAGAACAATATGCAAGATAGAGAGGTTCAGATTCCTGATTTGATATATTCAGACATAAATCCTCAGAAAAAATCATATCAAATTGAACGTACGAAATATTGTCACTAAATGAAACGGCCGTGATTATTCCTTTTGCAAAATCATTCTCAACTTCGAGTATATGCTCATCCAAATCAAAAGTTACAGTTCCGCCAATATTGGTATTCAAATCTTCAAATAAATTCTGAATTTTTTCTGTATGTATCGTAACTGTTTTCATTTTGTTTTGGATTTAAAATTTTACAAATCATTTAATAGTTTTTGTTCACAGAATTAGTATTCTTGTATTACAAAACCTGAAAACCAAAGTTCATCTATATGTACTTTTATAGTGTTACATAATTTCCTACTTTTCTTTTATAATTACTTATAAATGATTATTTTAACTCAAACAAAACGTTTGTTAATTCAAAAAAACATGAAAAGTTTTTCTTTCTTACCAATTAGTGCAAATAATGCTAATGTTTTGATTTTGGGCACAATGCCAGGAACAAAATCGCTGGAAATGAACCAATATTACGGTCATAATCAGAATAATTTCTGGAAATTTATGTTTAGTATTTTTAAAGAAGATTTCTCTAATGATTATGAAACAAAAAAGGCACTTTTAATTAAAAACAAAATTGCCGTTTGGGATGTTTTGCAATATTGCGAAAGAATTGGAAGTTTAGACAGCGCTATAAAAAACGAAATTGCAAATGATTTTGAGACTTTTTTAAAACAGCATTCAAACATAGAAACGATTTTGTTTAACGGACAAAAAGCAGCGGCGTTTTTTAAAAAGTATGTTCATCTAGACAAAAACTATCGCCTTATAACTTTACCATCTACAAGTCCGGCAAATGCAAGTAAATCTTTTCAGTCTAAACTAGACGAATGGATGATTATTTCGTCATTGTAAAAAATCGTAAATATTGAAATCCTATAACATTTTCGTTTTAAATTATAACAGATTATACGGACAATGGAATTAATTTTACATCAACAAGTTAAAGCCATTGAAAGAGAGAATGAATTTAAGGATTACGGCTTTTAAAATATAAATACGACTAAGAAAACTGTAACAAGTTTAATTATAAAAGAAACATTGGTTATGTTAGTTTATTTTTGAGAAAAAGCTATTCTATTTTAGGGTAGCTTTGTTTTTTTATAACAACAAACCAAAAACAAAATAATTATGAAAGTTCAAACATACTACAACCACATACGGTTTTACAAACCGCATCATTTTGTTTTTTATCCTGTTTTAATCCTGTTTTTGGTGGCAAGTATTTACTTTGCATGCACGACAAACGACACGCTAATTTGGTCGTTTATTAGTGTTTGTTTTGTTTTTTTATTTTGCCTGGCATTTATGTTGCGACAACATTATGCACTTACTTTACAAAACCGAATCGTTAAGCTCGAAATTCGCTATCGCTACTTTACCTTAACCGGAAAGCGATTTGAAGAATTTGAATATAAACTAACGGACGATCAGATTTTTGCTTTGCGATTTGCGCCAGACAATGAATTTTTGCCACTATTAGATGATGCTCTAAAAAACAATCTTAGTGGCGACGCGATAAAAAAAGCTATTGTACACTGGAAAGCAGATTACAACAGAGTTTAATCCTTTAGGAATCTATTTCTACTTTACTAGCATTGTTTTTTTTATAATTAAACAAAATATAAACTAGAAAAAGAACGAACCAAACTGCTGCAATAACGCCGAAAAAAATATCGATAATAGAAGAATGAAGATAATTTGGCTCGTAAAAAAATCGTTCTAAAGTCGATAATTTATCTTTTAAAGCCGTTCTGTCAAAATTATTTCTAATGCCGTTTAATGGTTCGTCGTGATGATCTTTATAAAAGAAAACATCCTTCGTTAAATCTTTAGGTACAAGACTAGTTTCAATGTTATATTTTCTAAACAATGTATCCAATTTCTGAAAACTATGCAGTAATGAATCTTGCTTAAATTTATACAGCAAGTCATACCTTTTTACGGCTGCGTCGTACTGTTGTTTCTCTACAGGAATTCCTTTTATAGGCTTATAAATTGCTTTATTTTCTATAAAAATACAGATATTAGGATCGTAATCCGGATATACTTGTTGACCTTTATAAATAATTTCGGTACTATCCTTTAGAGTATTCTTTTTAATTATTCGCTCCAAAAGTTCTTTTTTACCAAAACCAATACTATCCAAAATCGTATTTGCTGCCGCCGAAACTTTATTTAAATCTGTGGTTAGCATCTTTAAAGTATCAATACTATAATATTTATACTCGACGGTATAATATTGACCAATCGCACTACTATCTGCGACTTCTATAACAGGATAAGGTTTTGGGTATAAAACATTTACTGGATTAAATAATTTCTGAGAACTATATGAGGTATAATTATATAAAAACGGACGCAAAACATTCAATAATACTTTGTCTTGATTAAGATCTTTTTCAGATAATTCCGTTTTTAATTTTGCGTTCATACCAAAGCTATAGCTAATAAAAAACGAAAAAGTAAAAAATGAAATCAACAGTAATAACCCCCCAATTTTAAGCAAATTAGTAAAACTGTAATTTTGTCTTGAATGATTTTTTATTAAAAATATTAAGAAAAAAAGTAAAAATAGACCACTTATAAAAAAGTGAGAAATAGAAACATCATCATAAAACTTAAACCTATAAAACTCGCTATAAATATCAATTTTCCCAATTCCTTCAAACGTAAAATAGCCGTATAGAAAATATCCCAAATGGATTAATAATAGTACTAAGAAAGATTTTATAAAGTATTGTTTTAATTTTTTGTCCATAATAAAGTTGAGAATTTACTCTCAAATATAGATAATCAAATTTCTAATAACAAATGGGAGTCAAAAAACTCAAAAAAAAAGACGCACATAAGTGCGTCCTAAACTAAGACCTTTGGACCTTTGTCACTCAGAACCTTTATTTAACTTCAAAACCTTCTTTTACAATTTCTCTCTCAACCTTATCGATAAGTTTATTAGTTTTTCCGCTTAATCGTTCTTTTTTCCAATCGCCTTTGGCATAAATAAGCATAGTAACAATTGCTGTAACTACGGTCGATATAGGAAAAGCCCACCAAATTCCGATTGCTCCAAGTGATGTATTGTGTGACAAAATATATGCTAACGGAAATTGTAAAACCCATTGCGAAACCAAGGTCAAAATCATAGGAAGTGTTGTGTTTCCAACGGCTCTAAAAACTCCTAGCAAACACATTTGCAATCCAAGAAATCCCCATGAAAGACATGTTATTCTTAAAAATACAGTTCCGCCAGATATAACTTGCGGATCGTTTGGTACAAAAAAAGCAATTAAATGAGGCGCTAAAAGAAACGCTATTATGCCAATTCCGGTCAATAAACCAAAGCCTAAATAAGCTCCTAATTTTGCAATTTTACCCGCACGAAGCATATTTCCTGCACCAATATTTTGACCAACCAAAGTGGCAACTGCCATTGAAAGTCCCAACGCCGGAATCATTATAAGCTGAATTAAGTTTGAACCTGCTCCGTAAGAAGCTACAGTTGTTGTTCCAAAATGTACAATTAAAAACGTAATAGCAGTGAGCCCAATTGCTCGCATGGATTGCTCTATTGATGATGGAAAACCAATTTTAAAAGCTTTCTTGATGTGTTTGTAATCTGGCCTAAAATCTTTTAACTGCAAATGGATTCCGTGTTTTCCTCTAAACAAAATTGCAAACCCAATAACGATTGCCAGACTTTGCGTCGATAAAGTTGCCAAAGCAGCTCCTTTTACGCCCATTGCAGGAATAAAATTCCATCCAAAAATAAATAAAGGATCTAAAGCAAAATTTAAAATTACGGTTCCTAGCACAATATAAACGGGCAAAGTAACGCGACCAACACCACGCATAACCGATTGAAAAATCATAAAACTGAAACTAAAAACCAATCCTATAAATGCAATTCGCATAAAGCCCAATGCGTTTGTATAAACCTGCGGTGTTACCTTTAGTAAATATAAAAAGTAAGGACTTAACCAATACCCTATAATTGATAAAACGATCGATGCCGAAATCACCATTAATAATGTTTGAGCTGCAACATGATTAACCATTTCTTGCTGTCCTGCGCCAAAATATTGTGCTATGAGTATTGATCCTGCAATGGCTAAACCAGTTCCTAATGCAATCATCAGAAAAATTACCGGAGTACTTACAGATACAGCCGCAACGGCATCTCCGCCCAAACGTCCAACCCAAAACGCATCAACCAATTGATATGCGGCTTGTAGCAAATTGGCAATCATTATTGGAACTGCTAATTTTAATAATGAAGACAGTATTGGTCCTTCTAATAATTCGCTTTTGTTCATTTTTTGTTTTGTGTATTTTTATTATATTTTTTTACTTCTAAAGCTGCAAATTATATCAATTCGCATAGAACTTTTTATTCCACTAAAGCGCATCAAGTTTATCTGCAAAACCTCTAATTGCTGCTAAGGCTTCTGTTTTTTCCTGATCAGAGAAAACGGCAAGAACCTCATCTTCAGACTTTCTCATTAACAACCGAATACTTTTTGCCATACTAAATCCTTCGGCAGTAAGACTTACTATATTTTTTCTCTTGTCCTCTTCATCTTTTTGAATTTCAACCAAGCCTTTCTTTTCCAAAGCATTTACGCTTCTTAGAATAGACGACTTATCGCGCATGGTAATGTCTGAAAGTTCTCTTTGAGACATGCTTTTACGCTGCAAAATCATGATTAGCGGAAGTTGTTCTTGCTGTAAACTTATTCCGGCTTCATTCATAAGTGTATTTGTATGACGAAAAATAGTTCGTTTAATTCGGTGAATCTGAAAGAAAAAACTATTCGAAATTTCGTCTTTAAATGCATCAAAATCTGTTTTATTATTTTCCATAAAGCAAATTTACAAAAAAGAGTGACATGTCAACTAATTTTAACAAAACATGTATCACTCTGATATTCAGATAAATCATTAAAATAATAAGATCAAAAAACTGAATTGAATGATTTTTTTTGTTAACTTTAATTGTTAAAATTTTATCAATAAAATCTAAAAATAAGTCAGATGAAAAAGTTATTTTGTTTTTTGATAGTTCCTCTTTTCTTCTCTACAATTCAGGCACAAACCACCGCCGAAATACCTGTAGAAACTCCTTTAACTGTTCTGCAAAATGATATTGACACTCCTTCGAAAGATTATGATGTAGCAGATTTACCTTGGTATGCCAGACGTTTTAAAGTTACTGCAGGCGCGTTTTTTCCAGTCAATAATACTCAAATTCAGGTTGGTACTAATAACGGAAATCACGGAACAGAAATAGATCTTGAAAATGATTTAGGTTTTTCTAAATCCAGCAGCTCTTTTATGGGAACTTTTGACTGGCGCATTTCAAGAAGATCCAGATTGGGATTTGAGTTTTTTGCTCTTGATAGAAGCTCATCCAAAACTTTAGAAAAACAAATTGATTTTGGCGAACACACTTACAATATAAATACGAGAGTAACCGCTATGTTTGATGTTCAGATTGCAAGAATTGCTTATGGTTATGCTTTTCTGTCTAAACCAAAATACGAAGCTGGTTTGTTAATTGGTACTCACGTACTTTTTGCAGATTTGGGTTTACGAGTCGATGCTAATCAAACTAGTTTGGAATATAGAGATAGTTTCAATTTTACTGCACCATTACCAGATATTGGAGTTTGGGGAGAATTTGTTTTGGCAAAACGTTGGGGATTATATGTTAATGCAAATTATTTAGCTATAAAAATTGACAATATTGACGGTCGAATCGTGAGTTATAATTTAGCTGTCTCCTATAATGTACATCAAAATCTAAGTCTTACTGCAGGATATACAGGTCTAAATTTTAAAGTAGATGCCATAAAGGAAAGACTAAACGGATACCTAAAATGGGGTTATAACGGGCCAACTATCACGGCTGTTTATGCTTTTGGTCACCATGTTAAGCTTTATAAACATTAGTTTTTTTTTAAAGGCACTAAGGCTCTAAGGTACTGAGGTGCTGAGGTGCTGAGGTGCAAAGATAAAAAACTGAAGTTTGAAACCTGAAACCTGAAACAATAAAAATAACAAACCCGATATCTTTTAAAAAGGCATCGGGTTCATTGCTCAAACACAAACTTAATTCAAAAAAACTCAACTAACTTATTTTTCAACTGGACTAAACTTTATTGCTGTTCCTCCGCCAGCTGCCAATTTGATATCCAGTATTGTTTTACTATTTACTTTTTGTTTTGAAATTGTTACCGGATATGGATTTGTTTTATAATTTGCTCCTGCTCCATCTGCATAAATTTCGGCTTCGTATTCTTTGTCTTTATCTAAAAATGATAAGTCTACTTTTAGATTTCTCGCATAACTGTTTGTGATAGAACCTAAATACCAATTTTTCTCTTCCCAATCTTTACGTGCAATTGTGGTATATTCTCCTATTTTAGAATCTAATACTTTGGTATCTGACCAATTGCAAGGAACATCTTTAATAAACTGAAATTCAGGTTTTCCCTCGTAATTCTCCGGAAGGTCTGAGGCCATTTGCAATGGACTAAAGATAATTACGTACAATGCCAATTGATTTGCTAAAGTAGTTTGTACTCTCGCTCCAGAAGGTGTTTTGTAATCGAAATTAAAATTCCCAGGAGTATAATCAAAAGGTCCGGAAAGCATTCTGGTAAAAGGCAAAGTCGTTAAATGTTCCGGTGTATTTCCGCCATCTACAGACCATGCATTATATTCCTGTCCTCTTCCTCCCTCTTGCGACATAAAGTTTGGATAGGTTCTCTGTAATCCAGTTCCTTTTATCGGCTCATGATTGTCGATCATAATATGATATTTAGCCGCCGTTTCCATTACTTTTCTGTAATGGCGTGCTCCATACTGGCTATCGTGCCATTCTTTTTTGTCTAAATATTTATTTACATAACCCGTTTTTACGGTATTCACGCCCATTTTTTGATACAATTTGAAAGCATCTTCTAATTGACTTTCGTAATGTTTTGTGGCGCCCGCAGTTTCATGATGTCCTATTAAACGAACATTTTTGATAGCGGCATATTTTGTAATTTCGTCTAAATTAAAATCAGGATACGCTTTTGTAAAACTAAACGCAGAACCATCGGCCGTCCAGTCGCCATCCCAACCTTCGTTCCAGCCTTCGACCAGAACGCCATCAAAATTATTTTTGGCAGCAAAATCAATGTATTCCTTTGTATTATTGGTCGTTGCACCGTGTTTTGGTCCTTGTCCCCAGGTATATTTTTCTAAATGCATTCCCCACCAAATTCCAATATACTTTGAAGGTCTTATCCAGGACAAATCTTCAATTTTTGAAGGTTCGTTTAAATTCAGCATAATAGTCGACGTTGCAACTTCTCCTGCAGTTTTACCCACTACAATTGTTCTCCAAGGTGTTTTAAAAGGTGTTTCGGCATAAACTTTTACGCCATCTGCCCATGGCACTAATTCGCTTTTGTATTGTTTATCATTTGTTTTTAATAACGTCATTGAAGCAAAATCAGTTAAATTGGCTTCGTGAATAGCCACAAATAATTTTTCTTTGGTTTCAAAAGTTGCCGGTGTGTTAATAGTATCGGTTTTACTAATTGGCGTTTTGCGATACGTGCTTTCGTAATAACTGTTTTCGCGGTGAACCGGAATCCACCAAACATCATTATCTGATTTAAAAGTAAATTGTGTGACTTCATTCGAAATTTTCACTTTATCTAAATGTGGCTGTTTTGGAAATGAATATCGAAATCCTAAACCATCATCAAAAATTCTAAAGATTATATCTACCAAGCGCTCTTCGCCTTTTGCTTCTTTTAGATGAACAATTAGTTCGTTGTGATGATCGCGAACTTTTTTAAATTCTCCCCAAGGCTGTTCCCAAGTTTCATCGGCAGATTTTTCTTCGGTGGAAACCACTTCAAAACCATCTGTCATTTTTTGAATTCCCTGAAACTCAAATCCCAATAATGATGGCTCTATTACTGATTTTCCATTTGACGCAAAACTATATTGAGGCTGACCGGAAGGTGTTAATTCAAAAACCAACTCTGCTTTTTTATCCGGCGAACTTATTTTGTATGTTTTTTTAGTACTGCAGGCAAATATCAGCATTGATGCTAGGGCGATGAAACAGTATCTATATTTTATGTTTTTCATTATTTAATTGTATTAATTACAACTCTTTATTTAATTTCGTTTAGTAACTGTTTTGCTTTTACGGGTTGCATTGAAACAAAATAATTAAAAGCCTGATCTAGTTTTTTCTGGGCATCTGCATTGCCTTTTTTATCTATTCGTAAATTGTACATTTTACTGATATCAGGAAAAACAGTTTCGGTATTCTTGACTCCTGCAAATGCTTTTACTTTTTCGATATAGGTGTATCCAAATTCTAAAGTTGGTTCGAACATTGTTCCTTCTCCAAAGTCATTCCATGTAATTAATTGCAGGTAGTTTAAGTTGGCGTTTTTAGCCAAAGAAAGTGTTTCGTCGAGTGTTGCTCCATTATTTGGTTCAATGGTCCAGCCAATAGCCGCTCCACCTCCCCCAGCTGCATAAAAATCTTTAAAACCGGGATAAGCACTTCCTATTGCAACACCCAATTTTGGTTTTGTATTATTATAAAAATTGGTTAGAAAACTGTTGTCTTTGTAAACCCAAGCATATTCGCCCGATGCATTTTGTCCTGCTTCTACAGATTGATCCCAAAGTGTTAGAAAAGTAGGTTTTGTGGTTAAGGTATTAAACACATTTGTCCACTCGGCTGGCGTTTGTAAAACAATTGGTCCAAAATTTAGCAATAATGGTTTTCCGTTTACTTTGATGTAATTAGCATCTTTAAAATAATTGTTTTGTATGTACGCTAAATCTGTTTTGGCGGCAGCAGTTACAGAAATTGCTTTTCCGGCATCGACCACATTTTTGGTTACTCTGTCTTCATAAACAATGGCATATTCTAGTCCTACTTTGTTTAACTTGGCAATAAGTTGTTCAGTATTTTCTTTTACCATTCGATAATCGTTTACATCATAAGTGCCGTACCAATCGATCAAAACTCCATCGATTCCAGAATATTTCATCAATAATAAATGGTTTTCGATCACATTTTTATCCCCAGAATGATAAGGTCCAATTATTGGATAATAATAAGATGCAATTTCTCTGCGGTTGTTTGCTCCTATGGTGTTCGGGTTTTTGTTGGCCATTGTCCAGTGATATCCCCATTTTTTATCGGCACTACTTTCATTGGTTTCAAACCAAGGCATATAGTGCACGTAAATTTTGGTGCTATTTGTTTTTTCAATTGCAACAGGTGCAAGAGTTTCTGGTTCTGTAGGTGTATCAGAATTTTTATCATCGCTGCTACAACCCGCGGCGACCAAAATATTCATGATCCCAAAAAACAATAATGTGATAGATCTTTTCATATTGATGTATTATTTGTTTTTATTTTTTGCCACAGATTAAAAGGGTTAATGGATTTTTTATCCTGATAGCAATATGTAATGGTTAAAATTTTCTCACGCAGATTAAGCAGATTTATTGCAAAATATATTAAAATTAAATCTGTTTAAATCT
>Ga0302173_10000267_pt1 | contig 28135 bp, 28 predicted proteins | sample I_Fen_N3_1_FD_198785 | JGI IMG/M metagenome (GOLD analysis project Ga0302173, IMG submission 198785) | Peat permafrost microbial communities from Stordalen Mire near Abisko, Sweden - I_Fen_N3_1 | ecosystem: Environmental > Terrestrial > Soil > Wetlands > Permafrost | place: Sweden: Abisko... | reverse complement strand
ATCACATAGTATATCAATTCGTTATCTATAAACTGCACCCGATAGATATTAATATAGAGCAAAGCCCCTGCCACCACTAGGCTATACCCACCCGTGATGCCATTGATACCATCCATAAAGTTATAAGCATTCAAAATGCCCGTGCTAACTACCAATGCACACACGCTAAAGTACCAGGGCAGTTCAAACAACCCCCACTGATAAAACATCAAGCCCATAGCCGTAAAATGAATCAGCAAACGGAGCTTTACTGAAAGTGACCTTATATCATCAATAAAACTGACAATAGAAATGAGGGTTAATCCGAGAAAAAAGAAAGGATAGCTAAGTTCCTGAAACAGGGAATAGAATAAAATAGCAATATAAAAGATAATTCCCCCACCTCGCAAAGTCACCCGAGAACTAGAGCTCCGTTCATTTGGAAGAGCAATAATACGAAACCGATTAGCCAACCAAAAATAGACCAGTTCAACTACAAGCAGTAAAATAAAAATGAGAATATAGTTCATGCTTTTTAGTTAGTAGTTATTAGATAGTAGTCTGTAGTGGATAGTAATTTATAGTGAATAATTGATATTTCGACTACGCTCAGTACCCGAAGGTATCTGTTGACTGTTTACTGATAACTATTTATGGAGTTTGCTACATCCCGATTTTTCGGGACTACTTACTACCGTCTACCTACTAAACAAATTCCCTCTCTTCCTTACACTCACCATGCACCCCACCGAGTTTCCATATAGTTTACCGATATCAGCACCCACCGAGCATCCCAGTTCTATATTCGATAGTTTAGGAAATTGTTTCTTTACTTCCAGTAGCAGAGAGGTATTTCTGATCATTTCAGGATAAGGAGCCCAGTAATTACCATAGTTTTTACTAAAAGAACACAAAGCTTTGTACTCATACCCCTGCACCTCTCCTTCCAACCCTATATGATGCACTTGCACCCTATTATTAACAACACTAATATCTCCGTCTTTATTATAAACAGGTGACGTTATAAAAGGCGTACCTATGGTTCTGGAAAAATAAGTCCAACCATTGTGATATACCCAGTGAATAAAATAATTATCTCTACCACCATACACAATCCCATCTTCGTCATGAAACGGTCCCGATTGATCGGTACTGTTCAGATACTCGAAGACCAGTCCCTTGATCATAGGGAACCTATTATTTCGAATAGAAATACCCCAAAGCCCATCGGGTTTGTTCATCGTATTCATCATAAATTTAGGACTATCCTCCGATATATTCTGCCAGTAGCCACTGATAGTAAAGTCAGAAATCCGATAATCCACCTTCATACTCTGCGAAAGAATATGATTTCCTAACGCATTTATTTTATCTCCAATTACTGCATTTTCTCCACCCGAACTACCCATTACTATTCTCAGGTAATCACTTAACGAGTTGGGTTGCTGGCCTAGTACCGGCACATTACCACCCCACTGCACCACATGGTCTACCCCATACTGAAAATGAAAGGGTAAGCTCCCTCCTACTCTAAAATAAATATATTTATGATGAAGAAAAATATTTGTTCCAGCAACATTATCTGTAAACCAACCGTGCGCCACAGCACCTTTTACTTCCAGATAGCTTTTGGTAAAGGGTACGGGAGTGAAACGTTCTATCCCAAGGGTAATTTTAGGCATGGGGCGGGCATTTTTGGAGAACAAAAAACCACCGCAGGACAGACTGGAATCCTGAGTGCCCAGATGTTCTTCGCGTGCCCCTACAATTAGATCCAAAACAGAAAGGCGGACTTTCAGATAAGCTTCATGAAAATAGGCCTTCGTCTTGTTATCGTAAGTCTGTAGCAATACATCTGCTTTAAAGCCATAATCAAAGACTGCTGACCTTTTATTGAAATCCTTACTGAACCCCACATTCACATTGGCGGAGTTTGGAGAAGCCGAAATCTGCCCATAGTTAGCACTCTGCAGCCAAAATGGAGCATACGCCCCGGTGGAACCTACTCCCGTAAAGCCTACCTCATACTTTATCGTATCGTTTTGGGCTTCGGCTGCAAACGGAAGTAACAATAAAACTACATAAACAACTATTTTATAATTTACCATGTACACAATTTTAATGAAATAAGAAATTTTTCCGATATTGTGTACACACAATATCGGAAAGGTTAATAAAAAACAATTTCTATTTCACAATATGCCAAAATGTCAAGAAAATGATGTAAAAATATTCTTTGATACTTTTATGCTCAATAAATTTCATATTGAGTATTATTTTGTGAGGCATTATTTCCTCTATATATACTTTTTCGGGATCAGTTGCAGAACCAAGGATTTCATTTTCATCCACATATTCAATCGATGCATAATCTGTTATTCCCGGGCGCACACTTAGTACTTGTCGCTGTGCCTCATTATACATTTCCACATATTTTCTTACTTCCGGTCTGGGACCGACAAAACTCATATCACCAACAAAAACATTCATTAATTGTGGTAATTCATCCAGTTTAAACCGACGGATAAAATAACCCACCTGTGTCATTCGTGGATCTCTTCCTCCAATCGTGATTAATCCCTTTTTATCAGAGCCAATACCCATGGAACGAAATTTATACAGCGAAAAGTCGATATTATTTCGACCGACTCTTTTCTGAATATAAAAACCACCACCCTTACTTTCAATAACTATTAATAGATAAATAATAATAAATAATGGAAAGCAAAGTAAAATCCCAACGAATGAAAATACAATATCAAATATTCGAATCATTATTTAAGTATTACAGTACGATAGGCATCCACAACAGTATTAATTACAAAATCAACCTCTTCAGTTGTCAATTGCGGATAAATAGGTAATGATATCTCAGCAGCATAATTTTTAAATGCCTGAGGATAGTTAGTAATATCGTATCCTTTATTTTTGAAGAAACTCAACATAGGCATAGGTATAAAATGTACGTTAACAGCAACCTCACTTTTGGCAATTTCATCAATTATCTCATCACGTTGGTCTTCTGTTATGCCAGCAATTCTTAAGGCATAAATATGATACGAACTTTCTTTCCCATTATCTTTTGAAGGCGGTAAAACAGCCCATGCATAGTTGCGAAATGCGGTATCATATTGTCCAAAAATTCGTTTACGTGAAGCAAGTAAATCGGAATATTGACGAATCTGAGCTAATCCTATCGCTGCATTCACATCGGGCATATTAATTTTCATTCCAAAATCAACTATATCATATCGCCAGCCACCGGCTTTACTTTTCGAAAATGCATCCTTTGTTTGACAGTTTAAGGTCATTTGACGTAATTCTGCATATAAAGCAGTATTATCAAAGGGCTTTGGTAAATTTAAACAAATGGCTCCTCCTTCGGCAGTAGTAATATTCTTTACAGCATGTAACGAGAAAATAGCAATATCCGTTTCACAGCCGGTGCGCTTATCTTTCTGATAATAAGCTCCCAGTGAATGCGCAGCATCATTCATCACCAATATGCGACCAAGCTTATGTTGAACTGTAGAACTCGGTTGAAACATTTCCAGTACCTCTTTTTCAGTCACTACCCCCATAATTGCGTCATAATCACAAGGAAACCCTGCTATATCAACGGGTATGATTGCTTTTGTTTTGGGAGTTATTGCTGCACGAATAGCTTGAACAGAAATATTAAAGTCCTCGCACGAATCAACCATTACAGGCACCGCTCCTGCATGCAAAACAGCCAATGCTGTAGCTGCATAAGTATAAGCAGGAACAATAACCTCATCGCCTTCTTTCACTCCCAGCCATTTCAACATCATAATAGCTCCCGAAGTCCAGGAATTTACACACAACACTTCCTGTGCTGCACATAACTTCTTAATCTCATTTTCTAAGGCTTTTACTTTAGGACCGGTAGTAATCCAACCGGAGTTTAAGGAATCTACTACTTCTATAATAACTGATTCATCAACGTAAGGGGGAGAAAAACTTATTTTCATAAACGTATTTTATACAAACAATATTTTATTAATTACATATTGTATCCTGAATTTTCCAAATCATTACATAAGAGAATTCTTTCTCTGCCATCAGGTAAAGTAATTCGACCTACTTCGAATGCTTTATTTAACTTATGAAACAAAACAATTTTCTTATTTATAGAATCAACTTCTGAGTACATCTTTTTCACGCCAAGAGCTCTTAGTAACATCATAAGCCTTGATTGCAATTCAACTGATGCAGTAGGATTTGGAGATTTAGCGTTCCATACCCAAAATTCACCACGAACACCTTCTTTCGTGATAAATTGTTTTCTATCATTTTTTGATGACAAAGACTTATATCTTTCATATACATCTTTCATTATTTTGGGACTCAGCAATAAAGTTGTAATAGCTGATAATCCTAAAACAAACTTATGTTTTTTAAGATTTTTGAATTGTTCTTCAACATTCAAAGTTGCACTTATAAAACCTTGAATTACACCATCTTCATCTTCTGCACAAAGAATAATTTCATTTTTATCTTTTATCAACACATCATAATATTGTCTAAAAAATGGTTTTCTCATGCATGCAAAAAAACCAACTGAATATGAATGCCTAACATTATAGTGCAAATTAACTATGCTATCCAAATCATTAGGTTTTGCTAGTCTATATTTCATCTTGTTTTTAATTGTTATTTTTAGGATGTAAAATCCAAAATATTAGTTTCTTTTAATGTGAACACTTCACCATGTCCAGAATATACTATAGTATCCCCACTATATTTTTTAAAAATTAAATTTAGACTATCTTGTAAAAAGCTCTTACTTCCGCCTACAATTTTTGTCACCGTTTTTAATCCTTTTATCATTGTATCTCCTGTAAATAAATTGTTTCCAATACTAAAACAGATTGAACCATTACTATGTCCCGGAGTATTTAAAAAAAATATTTCAGTACTATTCCAGTTTAATCTCCAATTGACTGACTCCAATACAATATCTGCTTTAGAAATGGCAAAGCCTATTTGATTAAAAAAAACAGACAAATTTCTTTTAGATGTAACTATATTTGATGAGCATATTTCAGAACAAACAATCTTACAATCAAACTTTTTTCTTAAATAACTACAACCCCATATATGATCAAAATGCTCATGAGTTAAAAAAATAAATTCTACCTTTAAGTTTTTTTCTAATAAAAAACCCATTAAATCAATACAATTTTCGGTACCGGGGTCAACTACAATACATTTTGTTGAATCTGAATCTGATATTACATAGCAATTAGAGTCAATAGGACTGTTTTTTATCGTTTTAATTTCAATCATGATTTTACAATGCAATCATTTCAGACTGTAACTCAAAGGTCTTATCTTTTTCTAATATTTGATTTTGTAGTGTTACAAAATAATTCGGGTCTAGATCTAAACAGTTCTTGTATGCATCTGCAGCTGCTTTTTCTTCAACAATAGAAATTGTACTATCTCCAAAATTAATCATTTTTGCAATTCCCTTATCATACATAATTTGCTCATAACTATATGAACCTAAGTTAGGTTTTACTTCTTTGTATCGAACAAATAATGAAAATTCATCTTCATATACTTTATCACCGTTTTGAATAGTACCCTTAAAATTTTTATCATATCGATAATCAACTTTATATAGCCATTCCAAATAATGCATATAAGTAAAGCAATCTCCAATTTTTGTCCCCAAAAATAAAAATTTCACGTTATCTCTATGTCTTAATTTATCAAATGTTGAGTTAACACCGATTGATTCCTTACCTATACCAGTGACTATATCTTTATCATCACCTAGCAGAGCAACTGACATTAACGGATCTATTGAACGTACAACATTTTCTTGAACCCTAAAATATTCATTCAACGATCCCATTTTTGACTTTGAAATAATTGGATTAAATTCTTTGCCATTACAAAAACTAAAAGTAAATGTTGGCATACACAATGTTTTAACATTCAAATTCAACAATATAGTATATAATTCAGCTAATAATTCTTTTTTCTTTAAAGAATTATTAGGCATACCAAAAGACAAAGAAGAATGTATGTAAAGAACTTCACAATCATGCGCTCCAATTTCCTTTAACTTGTTGAACAATTCAATATTTGTAACCCAATTGTTATTTTTGTCAATAAATAAATTTATTTCTTTCATTTTTTTTGATTTTATTTAGTACTTCTACCTCCATCTATTACGATATTCTGTCCGGTAACCCATCGTGATTTATCACTTAAAAGGAAAAGAATATAATTTACAATATCTTCAATAGCACCAAGACCCAATGGATAATCTTTTGAAATCATTTGCCCAAGTTCACTATTTAACAGTAAGCTTTCAGTCATTGGAGTTACAACCGCACCAGGTAATATTGCATTCACTCTTACTTTTGGAGCTAGCTCTTGTGCAAGTGAACATACTAAAGAATTTATTGCTCCTTTTGACGCTGCATAAATTGAGTTCCCTTTATCTCCTCTAATACTCCATAATCCAGAGATGAAAATTATATTAGTCAAAGAACCTTTATTGTCTTTTTTAAGCAAAACTCGAAGTATCTCTATGGCTGAAAATATATTTGTATTAAATATTTCATCTATATATTGAATTGTAAAGTTTCGTATAGGCAAAATTTTTGTAACACCAGCGCAATGTATAAAAGATTCAATTACAATATCAAACTTTACTATAAATGAATTTAATGACTGAAAAATATCCATTCGATTATTGGCTAAATCTTCACACCAAATTAGATGGTTATCCGGGTTATAACATTTCTGTCTTACAACATCCAATTTTTCATAATTTCTCCCTGACAAAATAATTCTTCTATTTTGCGAATGTTCAATTGCACATCTTTCACCAATACCTGAGGAGGCACCTGTTATTAGGGTAAAAGCATTTGTCATCGCAACTTAATCTTTTAGTTTACTTACTAAATTACCAACAGTCTTAAATTCTCTAATCTCATCTGCTCTTAGTACGAGATTATAATTTTCAGAAGCCAATGCAATTATTGAAAGAACTGTCAAAGAATCCCAGCTTTCAAAATCTTCTAGAGTTTGTTCATCACGAACTACATCTACTTCTAATAATTCAGCTAATTGTTCATAAATTGTTTCCATTTAATTCTTATTTTAAAAGTTTATTATTTTACAAAATTTCATATTTTCCATTTTTACTAACATTGACGCCCATGTCAATCCAACACCAAAACCGGCTAAACAAATCAATAAAGATTCGTGAACTAATCTTTCACCAAGATTATAAGTAATTGCAGTTGGTATTGAAACACCACTAGCATTCCCAAAATTTTCAACAACATTACTAGGCATTTTATCGCGTGGTATTTCCAACTTATCTGCCAATTTATTCAACATAAATTTATTCGGTTGATGGAACATATAATAGTCCACTTCCTCTTTTGTTGTATTAGCTTTTTCTAATAACTGTTCAATCATAGGAGGGACTTCGCGTTGCACAAAATTGAAAACATCATCTCCTTTCATTACTAAATTATTCAAAGATCGGAAATTACCAGCTGCATCTTCAACCATTTCACCAGTTTCAGTAGTTGACGGAGTCTTAAAGCCGCCAGCTGGAATAATCAACGCGTCAAAGGCACTACCATCCATTTTAATGTTAGCATAAATTGTGTTTGCTATTTCCGATTTCTCAACAATCGTAATAGAAGCACCATCTCCAATAAGTGGATTACTGTTGCGATCTCTTTTTGAGACTTTCTGACTAAGCAGATCTGCATTTAACAACACAACCTTTTTTATTTCAGCTTGTTCCAGCAACATGAATGCTTGATATAAACCTATTTCAAAACCGGCACAACCTTGATTTATATCCATACAAATCATATCTTGCTTTAATCCTAACTTACCTTGTATAACGTTGCTAGTAGGTGGCATAAAATATTCGGGCGATTGAGTAATTAAAATTAACGCATCTATTTCTTCTTTTTTTAAAAGTTCATTCTCAAAAAGATGATTTAAACCGTATATGCATAAATCGGAAATATTCACCCCCTCATCAACAATTCTATGTTTGTTATATCCCATAGCCATTTTAAGTTTAAGCGACTTAGCAATAGAGAAATTATAATTCTCCATTTCGTCCTCAAACTTAACTTCATTTGCAGGTAAAACTGTTAAGATGCCTGTAATAACTTTGTTTTTAAATATTAGATTCATGGTTTGACTCCGTTTTTAATTAGCAAAGAAACGATACTATCAATTGTTGAAAAATTTTCAGGTAAAATATCCATGCCATCTATAGAAATGTCAAATTCCTCATCTAATGAAGTGACTAAAGTCACGATATCAAAACTATCTAGCATTCCTTCTTCGTGAAAGTTGACATTCTCATTAAAGTCAAATTCTGGTCTAATTTCGTGTAAAATACTAATTACTTTCTGCTTCATATTGTATATTTTTATTTGTCATTATAAAATCATATAAATTCTCAGTTTCAAAACCATAGTGTTTGTACCTTTTTATAGCATTCTCATTCGATTGTATAACCCAAAACAATTGACGTTTAGCTGCTTGGCTATCACCAAAAAACTTATTTAATAGAGCTGAACCAATCTTTTTATTTCTATATTCCGGATGAACAAACCAATATCTAAGATATGACGTTTGTCCATTCAAATCATATATAACAAAACCTGCAATTTCACCATCATGTTCATATAAACTAATAGTTCCACGTCTAATCCAATCTATAATCTCAGAATAACTTGGCAATTGCTCCGATATTGGATCAAAATAAGTATGAAATAAATTCAAAATATCATCTACTTGTTCAATTGATGCAATTTTCAAATAGAGATTTTGTTTGCATGGACTAACAATTGTTGTGTTTTTACTCATCCTATTCAGAATAATATAATCATAAAAATCATTATTCCTAAAAACTTCACCTAATAAAGTCATATCAGACATTCTGCCTATTAAATCGACAACTATGAGACTCTCTCTAATTTCATTTTTCAACTCAGAAAGTGATTGCTTTAAGTATTCGTACGAAGTAGTACAAAAATACAAATTAGTAAATCCTTCATTTTTCTTTAACAAAAACAAACTATGATTATATTTTTGGATTTGTAGAGTTTCAGATTTTATCCATTCATCAACTTTCTCCATATCAATATAAAAGTTTGTGATATAACCTTTCTTACCCTCTTTTAAAACTTTAATTGCATCAGCAATCTCTCTAAAATCAATAACATTATCCATTATTTACTAAATTACTTAGTTTCAATCTGTCTATTTTACCGTTTGTATTTCTTGGCAATTCATTCATTTTATTAAAAACAGTCGGAATCATATACTTTGGCAATAATTCACTAATGGCCTTTTTAATCACTGCAATTGAATAATCATTTTGGCTCTCATAAAATAGAGTTATTTCTTTTTTTGCAAAATTATAAACAACACAACCATTTTCTACTAGTTTAAGAGTATTGATAATTACATGCTCAATTTCACCTAACTCAATCCGATATCCCATGTGCTTAACTAAACTATCTTTTCGCCCCTTAAAAATAATTTCTCCACTTATATTTTTATATACAACATCACCTGTTCGATAAATTATTTCGGGATAAGAGTTATTTAATGGATTTTGGACAAAGACAGCAGCTGTTTTTTCCGGGTTGTTATAATAGCCCATCGCTAAAGATGTTCCTCTAACACATAATTCACCTTCTTCATCAATTTTAGCAAGTTGATTTTGTTCATTAAGAATAAGTATATCACTGTTTTTACATGGAAAACCAATGGGAATTGGCTCATCATCTTTTAAATCTCTGTCTACAATAAAATAGGTGCAATCAAGTGTAATTTCAATTGGACCATATAAGTTTACAAATTTAGCTTCTGGCAAATTCAATTTCCAATAATTAAACTGTTTTGTTGGGAATACTTCTCCAGCAAACCAGACAGTTTTCAATGAAGGTAAATCTATTTTACTGAATAAGTCCATATTTGCAATATTTACCATTATCGTTGGAACCCAGAATATAAAAGTTACTTTTTCTAAATTCATTATTTCTAATAATTTTGCAGGAAAAGCAGCGAGTGAATCGGGAAGTAATACAATTGTACTACCCATAGAAATTAACATACAAAGTTCAAAACTATAAATATCGAAAACTAAAGGTGAAAGAGAACCTATTACTTCATTATCTTTAATTTTAAGCGTATCAATTGCCCATTCTGTAAAATCTATAAAACTTTTATGATTTAAAACAACACCTTTTGGTGTTCCTGTTGAACCAGAAGTATTTATTATGCAGAAAGGGTCCGTATCAATGTGATTACCTAATTTTTGGTAAATAGAATCAGTTGATGTAGAAGTTGTAAAATCAAATTCATCAATAATTAATAGTGGAATTGATGAATCTATTTGAAAAAAAAGAACTGAGAGTTTTTTATTCGTGATAACTAATTCTGGTTTAATTCTATCTAAAATATTTCCAATCCGCACAATGGGAGTTTTAACATCTAGATTCATATATGCATTAGCACTGTACGTGATAGCTATATCAGCAATTACACTTTCAATAGACTTTGGTAAATAAACAGCAATTGGTTTGTTTAAAAAATCTAATTTATTTATCTCGCAAGCAAGTTTCTTACTTTTTTCTGATAATTCATTGAAAGTACTTCTATTATCTCCATCAATTATTGCAACTTTGTCTGGGTTTGACAAAACTGTTTTCTCAAAATACTCAATCAAGTTAATTTTCATATATTACTCTATTTTTTATTAAAACAAATTAAACAATTATTCAGAATTAAAATTTACCAATAACAACCACCTTCAACTATTTCAGCTTTTTGGGGTCTATCACTCTCAGGAGGAAATACAAAATATTCATTAATGTAGTTGTTTGTTTTTTCATAATCAATGTATCTCTTCCCTTTTATACCAAACAAAAATTGCGTTATACCTCCCATATGTATTGCTTTTTTCCCACTTCTTTTTATATAAGCAGCCAAGGGCATTCCATACGCACCACATCCAAGAATTGCAATATCAAAATCATGCTTGTCTATTTCTCTTTTCATATAATCCAGTGCATCAAACCAAGTTTCATATTCTACATTATTTCCGGCAATTGATTGTACAGCTTTAATTGTTACAAGAGATTTGAATTTTGGCAATACTAATGGATTTGCAAATAATTGTTCTCTATGTTGAAAATATTGTTTTTCAATTGTTTTTGCAAAAGGATGAATAACAAGAACTCGCTTATCCTCAAGGGCTTGAGTCCATGGATTCTGTTGTTTAAAAAAATCATCAAGTGTATCCTTACTAACTCTTTTAGTTTTTTTAAAATTCTTCCGAAAGAAAATCTCTTCAAATCTCCATGTAATCAATATATCCAAGTTGCTTATTGCATCAATATGTATTTCAAAGAAAGTTTTTAAATTATCCAATGTTACTGGAAAAAAGCCTGCATTATTACTAATTAATTTATACGTTCTAGATTTTAAAGGTAAGAGAAATGGCCAAAATTTCACATAACTCAAAGCCTGTAATTCACCTGAACCTATACGAGAAATCATGCATGGCTTATCTGAGTTAAGCAATGAAATTATTGTATCGGTACCACTCGTTTCATCAAGCGGTTTTGGTGTTCCAATTCTGTAGACATAGTTAAAAAAACTCCATGTAAGTCGATTTGCCATAAATTTACATTAAAATCCAATTTTGGGGAAAAATATCATTACAGTCACTAGAATTCATCCACTTATTAGGAGCAATAGTTATATGATCAGGTTCACTATTTAACCATGCCCCCCACCAACTAAATGAACTATTTGCTATTATACAACATTTAGCCTTAGACATTAAAACCATGTCCTTATAACTACTTTTACCTTTATTGTGAGTCACATAAGTCACAGGTGATTCACCTATAATATCAACAAGATTACTTTTGCACCAATCAATATCATTTGAGAAGATATAAAACTGAGGATTCTCAATAGAAGTCTTAATATATTTAATCGCTTTAGAATAATATTCAATTGTACAAATATCTGCAAAGTTTTTAGAATTGACATAATCACCACGACGCACATGTATTGCGACAGAATTATGAGATAACATATTAGCTAAAACAGTATTACTCAAATCGTCTAATTTAATTTTAGACGAAAACTCTTGCCTTACAACATCCTCACATTCGCAAAAATACTTCCATGTTTGCCAATACCCTTCATAGTAACAGTCACCCGAAATATCCAATGTAGAGCTCTCAAATTTATAATCCTCTAATTCAACACACTCACTTTGTAATTTTGGGAATAATTTTCGAACGATACGAGATAAAAAATAATTATTTATATATCGTGTAACTCGTTGAAGTTGATTTTTATTCGCAACCTCAAGTGAAATATCAAAAATCTTATCAAGTTCAAAACCGTTGTGCAGTTTATAACTTTTAAAATGTGATGTATCTATTAAAACTTCTTCTTCAGGGAATCTCTTTTTCAAAGCTATCGCAAAGGCATATTGAAACATTTGATTACCTAAACCACCAATAATATTTACTATTTTCATAAATAAATTAAAAAAAAACACTATAGCAATGCTTTGGTTAGAATATTTGTTTTTATTAGGATAGATGTACCAATACCTGAATTTTTACCAGCTTCAATGTCTGAAATTTTATCACCGATAAGAACTGAATCACTTAAATCAATTTTATATTGAGTAGCGGCATCCAGTATCATTTTAGGACTAGGTTTTCTGCAATCACATGGACCAGATTCTTCCGGGTCGTGAGGACAATAAAACACTTCTGAAATTGTAATTGCCTCTTTCTTAAATTCCGTTACCATCCAATTAGTAATTATGTCAAAATCATTCTGTGTGTACATTTTTTTCCCAATTCCAGATTGATTAGTTATAATAAAAATTAAATAACCTGCATTCTGATACTTATGACATAACTCAAAGATACCATCTACGAACTCAAATTCTTCTATTTTATATAGGTAGTGCTTATCAATATTCACAACTCCATCCCTATCTAAGAATAGCGCTTTACATGCTTGCTCCATTTGTATTACTTTTCATTTTAGCAACTATTCTCGTAGTCGATTTTCCATCTACGAGAGGTATTATTATGATTGAACCTCCATTGTCTTCAACTATGTCAGCTCCAATAATTTGATTCTTAGCATAATCACCTCCTTTAACTAATATATCTGGTTCAATGCATTTTATTAAATCATAAGGAGTTTCTTCATCAAATATTATAACAAAATCAACACATCTGAAATTAGATAAAATTTCGGCTCTATCAAACTGATCAACAATAGGTCTATCATTTCCTTTTAGTCTTTTTATTGAAGAATCAGAATTTAGGCCTACAAAAAGAATATCTCCACAAGACTTAGACTGATTTAATATTTTTAAGTGTCCTGTATGAACTATATCAAAACAACCATTTGTAAAAACCAGTTTCTTATTTTTTGCCTTAATAAGCTTTGAAAGCTTTTCAATCTCAGAACTCTGAGATGTAAAATTCATTATTTTATCAAATTCTCTCATTATATTTATACAGATTTAAATGACAATTTTTCATTTATATTTCTAATAATAATTTCCTGTTTTCTTATTCTATCATGTGACAACAGTTCATTAATACCAACAATCACGTCATCTACTTTTATTTCCCTAATGCATATGGGATTTTCACAAGAAGCTTTAAAACAATGTTTACATGTTACATTTATTCTGTAGGTTTTATATATATCACTTATAGGTTCCCATGAGAATAGAGGTTCTTTGTATGTGTAAAGTCCAATCACGGGAGTGTTTACAATCCCTGCCATATGTATGGGTGCACCATCATTAGCTATAAGTAATTCACAATCATTTAAAAAACCAATCGTTTCTGGTATATTATATCTACCTGCAATATTCTCGATTCTTACTAAACCACGAAAATTTTCTAAAATTGTTTCATTATACTCAGAATCTTCTTTACCACCTATTAAGTATATAGTCTTGTCTGTACACCTAATTAAATAATCAATTACTTTTATAAAGTTCTTACTTGGCCAAATTTTCATTTCTAACTTTGAGTTTGGATAAATAGCAACTTTATTTGTTGATTTTTCTTTTATACCAATTATCCTCTCACTTTTCAAGAAATCATATATATCCTGAATTTTAGGTAGTTCAGTAATACCTAATGTACCAAAATATGAATAATATTGGGATGCACACTCAAGATTACGATTATCTATCTTGCTAAATCCATGTTTTTTTTTCGAATGAATGAAATAACTTAAACACTTCTTCTTTAAAATTGATATTCTCTTTTCATTAGAAAATGGCAAATAATATAGTATAGAAACATCATCCGGAAGCATTCGATTTATTTTTAATATAGATTTAAGCATCGAAAGAGATCCGGATTTCTTAATACAAAATGAATTCTTAGCAATAACAGAATCTGATCCTAAAATTAATGGAATTGGATTAATGCCCTGGTCATTTATAATTATACTATAAATATTTTCTTTTTTAATTTTACATGTAAAAATCAAATAACTAATGAAAGGAATTGTAACCATCCAATCGCCCAAATATGCACTTCTCAAAATACAAACCTTTTGATCAGATTCAAAATACTCTCGTTTATTTTTCATTTTCTTTACTACAATAATCGTCAACTAGTTCACAAATTAAATGACCAACAAAAATATGCATTTCTTGAACTCTAGCTGTCACATCAATCGGAATTACAATACAATTATCACAAATTTCCATTAGCACACCTCCTTGCTTTCCAGAAAATCCGTAAACTGAACAACCGCATTCTTTCGCTTTTAAAATCGCCCTATTTACATTTTCACTATTACCACTTGTTGATATTCCTATAACCATGTCACCTTTCTGAGCCAAAGCTTCAATTTGTCTGGAAAAAACATTTTCATAACCATAGTCATTGCTTATTGCAGTAATCGCTGATGTATCAGTAGAGATTGATATAGCAGCAAGCCCTCTTCTTTCTTTAAGAAATCGTCCAACGAACTCGGCTGCGATATGTTGTGCATCACCAGCACTACCTCCATTACCCATAAGGATTAACTTATTACCATTTATAATAGTAGAATAAGCATGTAAAGCAAAGTCCTCAATTTGACTAGTCAAATTATCTTTTATAAAGTTAGTCATTAATAAGTGATCTAAACACTGTTTTTCTAACTTACTCATGAGTTCCATTATTTATATGATTTATCACTTCCTCAATAGTTGTACTAGCTGTTCCTATTTTACTTATTACTATAGCTGCTGCATGATTCGCAAATATACAAGAATCTATAATTGAATTTCCATTTGCTAGACAAAGCCCCAAACTGGCCAGTACTGTATCACCGGCTCCAGAGACGTCATAGACTTCACTGGCTTGAGTTGGTATAATAGTAAACTTATCATCCAAAATTGCAAGTCCTTTTTCAGATAATGTAATTATTATTTGCTTGGCATTAGTATGATTTTTTATAATTTCCATCGCATGCTTAGTGTCTTCGTTCGAGTTAATCTTTACACCTGATGCAAGTTCAGCTTCGCTTCTATTTGGTTTAATAATAGATACACCATTATATTTAGAAAAATCGGCTCCTTTTGGATCTACTATCATCACCTTATTGTGTTTTTTAGCAATACTAATGAATTCAGAAAGAATCTCTTTTGTTAAAACACCTTTCAGATAATCTGAAAAAAGAACTAAATCGACTGTCTCGATTAATATTTTAAATTTAGCCAAAAGTTGCGAATAAACTTCTGCTGTAATTACCTCTGTAGTTTCTCTATCAATTCTAATTATTTGTTGATTTGAAGCAATTACTCTTGTTTTTTTTGTTGTTTTGCGAGACTGGTCAACAATTAGATTCGAAGTATCAACACCTATTTTCTCAATAATATTCCTAATTTTAGAACCTGCTTCATCTTTACCAATTACACCTAAAACATCAATATTGGCTCCAAAGCTATATAGATTTTTAACAACATTCCCAGCTCCTCCAAGTAAATTTTTTTCTTTATTCACCCATGCTACAGGAACCGGTGCTTCTGGCGATATTCTTTCGCAAGTTGTAAATAAATAGCAATCAAGCATTATATCTCCTACAACAAGTATTCTTTTGGGAGCATTATCAAATTTTATAGACATTCTAATTATTGTTAAATATTTGTACTATTTCTTCATAATAATTATTGATTCCATCTTCTAACGTCCATAATGGCTCATATTCAAGCTTATCTTTCGTTCCTTGTATATCTGCTTCTGTATGATTTTGATAGAAGGTATAAGGATTATCTATGAACTCTACTTCAGGAGTAATTTCCATCTTTTTGCTTAAGATACTAATAATATCATTGAATGTACGCGCTTTTCCAGACCCCACATTATATACCCCAGATGGTCTTCCTATAGCCTTCATATTTGCTTGTACAACATCATTTATAAAAACAAAATCTCTTTGTTGTTCTCCATATTTAAACAATTTAATTTTCCTTGTTTTCAATAATTGAAGACCAAGTTGAAGAATCATTGAAGCTGTTTTGCCTTTATAATACTCTCCCTGACCATAAACATTAAAGTAACGTAAACCCGTGAGTTTTAATTGAGGATTAATTTTTATTAGATTTCTTTGAATATTGTCCATCATTAACTTACTAAACCCGTATACATTTTCTGGTTTTTCACCTTCTCCGATAATATTAGGAGCCTCAGAGTTTCCATAAACGCCAGCTGAAGAAGCATAAACTAAATGTGCATCATTCTTAATTGCTAAATCTATAAAAAAACGAAATGCATTAGTGTTTGTTTGAATCATCAACTGTTGATTAGTGACTGTTGTATCACTTATAGCTGCCTCATGGAATATGCAATCCCATTTTGTATTTTCAATAAATTTCAGATCTTCGACACTGTTCAAATCTCCTGAAATCACATTCCCTTTAAAGTTGATAAGATTCTTAAAGTGTCCTAGACTTGTCGGGTTACCTGAAGGAAAAAAATCATCACATCTGAAACGATCGAAAATAGTAATTTTTGATTCAGGATATTCCTTTTGAATCGTTAAGGCAAGATTGCTCCCAATAAAACCGGCACCACCAGTAATAAGTACATTCGCACCATTAAAATCAAAACAGTTTTCCATAATATTTATTAATTTAATTAATTGTAAATAATACTATATGACCTCAGGAATCTCTCCATACAGTTACAAATTTTCATTCAATTGAATACCTTTCTTATAAGTGAACTTGGGTCTAAATCCAGTTGATAAAAAAATCATAATGTAAACAGGAATAAAAAGCATGTATATATCTTTAATAAAATACGAACTCTGCGATCTTGCAATATTTGCAAATTGAGAGCATATTATAGCAATAATGATATGGTTAAAATATTTATTATCACTTGAGGCCAAAAATTGAAAGATTTTCAAACCACAAAACAACATTAAAGCATTATATATAAATCCTAAATAGCCCATAAAAATGTATCCCTCAGTAAAGAGATAAAAAGCATAACCAGCACTTCTAGTAGCAACATTAGGATTAATCAAATCAGTTATTGGAGCTTGCAAATATGGATGATTCATCAAAAAAAGAGAATTACAAAAATTTGAAGCTATTACTTCTAATGGTTTTACATAATCATAAGCTAAAGCTGTATATAGCATATGAGCTGGTGCATAATAATCTTTCATTAGGAATGCTTCAAAAGATGATGAATATTCATAACTACTTTCAGTTCTTGAATTCTCTAAATATAACAAGAAAACAGTAAACATAAGACCGCACATCAAAACAGCTAATACCTTTTTTAAGTCAAACCCTAACGAATATTCAAACACTAAAACGCCCAGTCCAAAAGCAAGAATATCTGTTCTACTACCAAGCTTATTTGCAAATATTACAAACATTGATAAGAAGGTAATCAAAAAAAATAAGGTAGTACTCTTTTTAAATCTTGAAAAGCTCCTATTTGTAGACTTACTCCTCCATTGAACATACAAAATCAAACAAAGTGGAGACATAAATTTAAATGACATCGTAAAAACTCTATACAATGCACCTTGGGAATTAATAAAATTCTCATCTCCAGCATTAGCATAATTTATTGTGTTATAATTTCCAATAAAATACGTCAACATGAATAAACAAAAAAATAAAACGAAAAATACAAACAAATAATAATTATTTTTGCTTTCACCTTGAATCACCTTAAACTTAGGCGTTCTCTCCTTTTTTAAATTTGAAATTTTACATAAAAAATAGAAAGAAATAAACGACAAAAAATTAAATGCATAAAATATATAGAAATATTTCTGTCCAAAATATGCTTTAGATAATTCTGATAGTTCCGGAAAAAAGCAATAGCCTATCTGAGCAAAGATTGAATAAATAAATAAAAAGAAATAAGCTCCGCCGAATATTACATTCCACTTAAACAATTGAATACCTGTAATAATTACAAATATAGAGAAAACTATTAGCAAAAAAGCATTAAACATATATCAACTCTGATTAAGACCTACGTATTAAAAGTGATTTTATTCCTTTAAAAAAAATAACAACCTCATTTTGCTTTAAAACATAGATTGATAAAAGAAAATAAATACTCATTCCAATTACACTTGTTATAATAACCTGTACCAATAGATTCAATAAATGAACATTAAACAGTTCTTTATAAGAATTATTATAAACAGTACTAACAATAATTCCTGTAATTAGAAGAGAAACTATTTGTTTCAATATAAAATAGAATGTACTTGCATTAATTATGACATCATAATTCTTCTTATATAATAGACCAATTGAAAGAAAAAACATAATTGCCCATGTAAGAATATAAGAAATGGCAATACCTGTTAATCCAAAATAGTTTGAGCCAATCCCGCTAAAGGAAAAATAAAGAACCGTAGATAATAGTCCTAAGAATGCTACTTTGTCACCCATAGTATTCACAAAAAAAGCACGATATAACATTACAACACATAGCATAAACACCATCCCAATTAACATGTAAGGAAAAATTGACGCAACTCCAATTGTATTTTCATTTGTAAATTTACCACGTTGAAACATTATTTCAATTATGGACTTAGACAAAATCGAAAATATAAGAGCTAGTATTGATCCTAAAGCAATAATCAACTTGACGACTGTTGTTGAGTCATTCAAAAAATCCATTTTGCGATTTTCTGCGATAGCAATAGTTAGCCTAGGTACAAGAACAGTTGATGGCCCGACTATTACCAACGTACCTACCGCAATTACAATCCTTTGACAATATCCCAAATAAGAGAGATTATTTTCACCCAGTCTTGGTCCCCAGTAAGCATCAATACTCTGATAAATCGAGAAACAAAGCATGGCAATAGAAACAACAGGTATTTTTTTTATATAGTTGTTTATTGAAATAGATACTTCACTATTCTTCAATTTAGTATATTTAATATCTTTATTGTTCGCAGCAATTGATATTATAAAATTTATCAATGTCCCAATCATAACACCCAATGGGATGGCAAGTATTCCAAGATAAAATCTTAAGTAATACATTAATATAATACTTAGGATATATGGGAGTACACTAAGTATCAAAGGATACTTAAACATTTCCTTTGAATTAAAAAGACTTACAAAGAAACTAAGTATAATTGAGATTAATGATGTAACCCATGTAATAATACTAACCTTAACAAATAAATCATACCTCTGTCCTAAAAAATTTGGATATAGGAATTTAATCGAGAATAATGATAATAGGACTCCGATTAGAAAAACACAACTTGCCAACATTGTAATCTTCACAATAAATTTACCTAAATATATATCATAATTGAAAGAATTATTAAATCTTGATTTGATTAATAGAGGTGTCAAAGAATAACTAAATGCAGATGTTATTATAGCTGATATCATAGTTGGAATACTCGACGCTGCTAAAAAAACATCCAAATCAGAACTTGCTCCAAAATAGTTTGCAATTAGTATTTGACTAAAGAAACTTATAAAACTTATAAATAGAGAAAGTAATGATACAAAAAGTGATGATTTCAACATATTTAATAGCGCTACAAATTAAAATTTCAGATAAACAATATTATTAAAAACCTATACGATCGACATTGTTATTTCTCAAGCCTACATAATTAGTCAAATTAGATATTTTATTAAAAATTGTCATGCAAATAGCTAACTTTTGCAACTTGAGAGCATCCAACATTAACAATACCTAGTTGATATTATTCATCAATAATATATTCCTAAAATAATAATTCTAAGTATTTCAAAGTCTCTGCTATGCCTTTCGAATGCTCTGCTAGGTCTTTCGAATCATTACTCACCTCTTTAGAACCTCCACTCGAACCTTTAGAATCATTACTCGACTCTTTAGAACAAGTACTCGGCACTTCAGAATGATTACTCGAAACTTTAGAATCATTACTCGAGACTTTAGAACAATCACTCGAGGCTTTAGAACAATCACTCGAGGCTTTAGAACGATTACTCGAGACTTTAGCTGGAGTTATTAAGTAAAAAACATAAATCAGGTCAATCTATTCTTCCTTTTTCATATTCTATTTACTTTTCAGGAGTTTTGAGTGCAGATGTATCATCCTTACCTTTGCCCACCTGACGAACTTTCTTAAGTAGTTGTAAAAAAGCATAATCCGCTGCCTTCGCAGCATCTGTAGCTTTATACAAAATTTTGCCCACCGAGAGTATTTCACTATCTTGTTCATACAACTCGTTCAACAACGATAAATTACTCTGGACTATGCCTCTGCGATTGCTGGTAATCTCTATTTGTTGTTGCTTATCAGCCACCAACGATTGGGAAGCTATAGTCAACCCATCAATTAGTTCATCCGTCAAACCTTGTTCCGCTAATGGAACTTTATAAGTCCGAATATTTGCCAACACAACGTGCAAATTAGCAATAACACCTTCCACATCTTTCGAATCGATGCTTTTACGCAAAGCAGCCAATCCAAAGCCGGATGGTGTAACTTTCAAACTTGCTTTAGCCAGGTTAACATAGCCCGTTACCCGATTTACAGGATCAATCAATCCGTGAATCGTATCAGTGTACCTTTCGGTAATGATCTTTTTTGCCAGCGTCTCCGACTGAGGTTCCAGCAAATCACTAACAACAGCGATTTTAGCGTCAAACTCAGTGACGTAGGTTGCATTAAATTTAGGCGAATAGGCAGAAAAATCTGCAAGGTCGCGTTTCAAAGCAAATGCAACAGCTCTCGAAACAACAGGCAATTCTTCATCTTTGCAATTGTAGAATCGTTTGTTCATAACTTTTATTTTATTAGATTAAAAATAATAAAGCCTGAATATGAAAAAATCAGAATAGAAAGACCGTTTTTAGGCTGTGATTACGCATCACTACTCAATTACTATCTATCATCAAATCAATTATCAACCCATCTGTCAGTAGTCATCTCTGCCTGCTGACCTGTATTATTGCTATCTGTTAAATTAGAATTATAAATGAACGCCTGTTCTCTCGTTCGGGCATTAAACCTTCGCTATTTCGTTCCAATAAAACTACCCACGCAAGGGTTATTCTATCGGGCTACAAAAGTAACACATTATTTTCACAATAGTGACAGAAAATAGAATAAAATTATCCTCCAACCATCAATTCATTAACACTCAATAATTTGAAAATAGAAAAAAGACTACATAAATAGTTGATAACGACAGATGGTTCTGTTTAGTATGCAAAGAACAAAACGCTAACACAAAGAAACGGATAAGCTAATAATAACTTAAGATACTGTTAACCATAACAACTACCATCATCTCTATATCCCGTAAAAACAGTAGTTTTAGAGAAGATGCAAAAAAAAAACATTCCATAAGAAAACACAAACACAAAATCTAATAATGCTATTTATGTTATTCTAAAATGGATGCTTCGAGCGCTTAGAGTCACTACATAAAAACTTGTTGCAACAGTGTAATGGCGTAATTCGGAAAATGAAATTAATCTGTGAGAATCCGAATAATCTGTAGACAATAAATTGGTGGAGGGTGTAAATTGGAAGACAAGCCTCCCCTAGCCCCTACAAGGAGGGGGACAGAAATAAAGATTCATCCGCAAGACTTGTGAAATCAGCTGGAGATAACAGCTTAGTACATCTCTGTGACCTGAGTGCTCGGGATATTCCATTTAAACTACTGTATTTCACCCGACAGGCCGACTATAGCGGCCATTCGGGTGAAATAACAGCTTAGTGAATTTCCGTATTCTAAGTACCTTAGTGGTAAAAAAAAGAGACCCTGAGTAAACAAGATCCCTATCCTATAAATTATCAACTACTTGTACTGAGCCAAGTCGAACTTGTACTGAGCGTAGTCGAAGTATTAATTAGTCTTCTTTCATCGCATTCTTCAGAAACAACGCCCCTAACAAATAAAACACGATCAGGAATCCACCCAATATACCACCGGTAGCCACCGCCTTTACTTTACCGAGCTTTTCTTTCTCCAACGGAAAACGGGGAGTATCCACAATTTGCACAATCGGTGTTTCGCGCGCCATGTCCAGTTTCAGGGATTCCAGGTTCTTCAGCACCTCGGTATAGACCGTTGCATAAAGTTGTGCATTATTCTGTTGCTTAATGCCCGGTACAGCAGCCATCTGTAGCGCAGGGTTGATATTGGCTTGTGAATAGCTGGCTCCTTTATATAGCGACGATTCGTAAAGATGACGTACCGAATCGGCCTTTGCCTCCATCATCTTTATATTCGCGCGACTTTGGGCCGTACGGGTATCGCTGTAAAACTGATAAGTTTCTTTCATCAAGGTCTCGACAAACAATTTCGCAAAAAGTTCGTCCTTGCTTACAAAGTCAAGGTTCACCAGACTTAGTTTTTTATCTTTACGAGCCACTGTCAAGGCGTTTGATTTGACTATTTTGTCATAAATTGAATACAACACACTGTCCTGCGTGCGCGTGAGAGTCTCACGTTTTTGACCGATAGGAAAAGTCAGGGTTTGCAGTTCCTTGTTCTTTGTCTGCTCTTTCCAACCGTCTTTCAATTCATTTATCTGCGCATATACATCTACCAGATTTTGTTTTTTACCGTAATAGTCTACCGGTGAAAGCAAGGTCTGTTCTATTGAGTGCCGCGACTGAATAATCTCCAGCAGGTTATCACCACTAAAAGTACCATTACTCCCACCACCCATCAAATTTGCTATTCCAAAGGAAGAAGCCAAATCGGCCAATCCACCTCCTCCGGCAGATTTTTCCACCAACGCAAATGAAAGGTGAGCGGTATATTTAGGTTTGGTAAGCAAAGAAACTGCTAACCCAATGGCTGCACCCCCCAGTCCAAAAACAAGGATAATAAGCCATTTGCTCAAAAGGTATTGCCACCATTCACGGGCTTTTTGCATTAATTCTTTTAGCGATATCTCGTCGTCTTGTTGCGCTACTTTAATTTGTTCGGACATACTTACAATAATGATAAATTATTAATTCTTAATGATTAATGTTTCGACTAGGCTCAGTACAAGTAGTTGGTAGTGAGTAGTTTGTAGTTTGTAGTTAATATTAGTTCCAACTCTTACTTCTGACTAGCTACTACCTACTGCTTACTATTTACTACTTACTATTTACTACTTACTATTTACTGCTTACTGATAACTGTATACTGATAACTGAATCTTATTTCAGCATCGAATAAATCAGTGCTACCACCGATGTAACGGATGTCAACACAGCAATATTTTCAGCAGGAGATAGTTTGACTTTGAGTTCAGCAGGTTTTTCGGGAACGATAATACGTGCACCCGGTTGAATCTTAGGATAGAAACGAATCCACATAAACCGATTGGTACTTTTTGCTGTTCCATTGGCATAGAGTACAAAAACTTTCTTTTTCTCAGCCTGCAAGCTGAATCCACCGGCATTATTAATATATTTACCCAAACTCATGCCTTTCTCGTAACCTACATAAGTAGGGAACAACACTTCACCTACTACACGCACTGTTTGTAATTCACGGGGAACATAGATATTATCATCTTCTTCCAGTAAGAAATCTTTTTTTCCACCCGGGTGTCTCATAATCTCAGCCAGGTCGATACCCACTACACCTTCTTTTTTGAATATTTTATCCACCTGATTGGCTTTCTGAATTGAATCCATTTCACTTACTCCGTTCGGAGCCATACCCGCAGTTTTTAGCAGCGTAGCATCCAACTTATTATCCTTTTTCGATTGTAGTTGTTTTTTGGTATTCTCTTTTGTCAGTTCGTTCATGCGTTGCTCAATACCTGTGGCTTTTTCGGTACGAATCAGAAATGCTCCCAAGGGATAAGCGTAGCGCGTAAAACCACCTGCACGTTTGATGACATCCGATATACGTTCAGCCTTATTTGTGATATTATAAGCTCCCGGACGTAGTACTTCACCATCTATATGTACCATACGTACGTCTTCGTAACCGGCAATAGTGCGGACAATAATACGGTCACCATTTTGAAGCACCATATCGCTCACTCCTTTTTTGAAGTTCAACTCTTTGTCCAATGCAAATTTAAATACGATGGTCTTTTCGTTGGTATTCAACAGTTGCTCGGGATCACGGATAACACGCACCAACTCAACCGAATCGGTCAAAGCCATTGCTTTAAATCCATTCGCTTTAAAAATCACATCCTTTAGGGTTATATTTTCAACAAATTTAAATTTACCTGGGTTATTTACAGCACCCATCACTTCCACGGCCTGCTCCTCACGGTAATCGAACAAACTTTTAATCACTACCGAGTCATCTTTCTGAAGCAAGATATCTTTAGCAGCTCCTTTCAACACATCACCCAAATTAAACCCGATAATTTCAGGGATTTGGTTTAATTGTTTACGGTTGACATAAGCCATGTTCAGGAACGCATCATCTTTCAAACCACCTGCTTTTTCAACCAGTTGTTTTACGGTAAGACCCGATTCCAATGCATACGTACCCGGGTGAAGAACAGCTCCGGTTAAATCCACGCGGTTATCATATTTATTAATAGCTGTAGTCGAAACAAAACAAGAATCGCCGGACAGCAATTTAAATGACGACAGTTGTTTATCGGTCACATCAACCACCGTTTTGCCGGTAGCATTTAATCGAAGAACAGTTAACTTTAATTTGTAAGCATTATCTGCAAACCCACCTGCATAGCGAACCAGTTGTTGTAATGTTTCATTGCGGGTTGTTTCAAAAACGGCTGGATGCTTTACAGCTCCGCTCATGGTTACTCTGTTTACATACGGTTCAACTTTGATAATATCACCATCACGTAATCCAACATTTTCAGACAAAACACCATCGAAAAGATAACTATACACATCTAAATTGGCGACCACTTTATTATCACGTATCACCTTGATATCACGCATAGAACCAATAGCATTAGGCCCACCGCAAGCATACAAGGCATTAAAAGCAGTAGCAAGCGAAGGAAGTGTATATGATCCCGGACGGGTAGCTTCACCCACCACACTCACACGAATACTGCGTATACTTCCAAGAGTCACGTTAACATGCGTTTCGCCGGACGAAACACCCATATAAATTTTAGCCACCTGATTGCGGATAGCGCGGGTAGCATTTTCAATTGTCGAGCCTGCCACTTTTACCGGACCCACGTTAGGAATACGGATAGTACCTTCAGGGGAAACTTTAAGTTTGTAACTTGCTTCGTACAAACCGGAAATATCAACCATCACTTCATCATACGTTCCCAATACATAATTAGTTGGGGTAGCAATGTTCAATTTCGGTTCAAAAGTAAGATTTTCCTTGCTAAATAACTGCGAACCAAAAACGGTACTGATCTCTGTTGGAGCAGCCGGTGGAACGGTCTTTTTTACTTGTTGTTCAGCCTCAGTCTTTTTTGGCTTTTCGCCATCCTCGTTTATCAATGTACGCTCTTCAAATTCTGCTGGAGCATTAGCGGTAGTTGTTGAAGCTTTACCTGAAGTATATTTCTTATATGCTTCAAGTTGTTGAGGAGTGAGTTTACTTAAATCCTGAGCGGCTAAGCTACTTACCATTAGCAAAGTAAGGAAGGCAAGTTTAATTCTGTTCATAGGTTTGTTCGTAGTTTTATTTAAATCAATAAACGTATTCAATATACAACTATATTTTTCTGTTAATTAAGGCACAAAAGTACTCAAAAATGCTATTATACACAAGCTAATTGTAAAAAATCAGACTTTTGGCTTTTATTTTGAATAAAAAAAATATTTTGCTTACAAAAAACAGACCAAAAAGAAGAGAATAGTTAGTAGTAAGTAGATAGTAGTAGGTAGATAGTAGCTAGTTGGTAGTTATCAGTAAGCAGTAGGTAGTAGGTAGTGAGAAGTAAGAGTTGGAACTAATATTAATTACTTGTACTGAGCATAGTCGAAGTACAAACTACTTACTACATACTACCAACTAAAAACTACCTGTGCTGAGCGTAGCCGAAGCAACAACTGACTATCTGGCTTTCAAAACAATACTATCTGCACTCAATTTAAATAAAACTATCAAAAATACAAGATTAAAAATAACTAATTGACAATCACTTACAATAATGCATTATAAATTTTCATTTTTTTAAGAAAAATAGTTATGAAATTATTTTGTAATTACAAAAGAATACACTACGTTTATTGCACTTTTAAAGATCACTATTTTATAAACATTCTAATACTTAATGTCATGACGAAAACGATAACATTCAACGAGCTACGTAAAGTAAAAGATGCGCTTCCAAGCGGTAGTATGACCAAGATTGCAGAGCAGCTTGGTCTGGAAAAAGAAACTGTGCGCAACTATTTTGGTGGACATGATTACAAAGATGGTAAAAGTTGTGGAGTACATATTGAACCGGGTCCTGATGGCGGTTTGGTGATGTTAGATGATACACAGATTTTGGATTTAGCATTTCGAATACTTGATGATAGTAAGTCATAGACAAAATAAAATTAAAGAAATTGTGAGAAAGCAGTGATATCCATTCACTGCTTTCTTTTTAATAAAAATTTGAACGATAGGAGAATGTATGATGTGATAATGCGATGATATGATAATGTGATGATATGATGTTGTGATGATATAATGATGAAGAGATTAGCAACAACATAATCATAACACATACAAACAAATCCCGTAGGGATGACAGTCTGGTAGAAGATATCATAACACAATGCCAGAACCTCGTAGAGGTGACATTATGGTAGAATAACATTATAATTAAAACAAACAAATCCCGTACGGATGACACAATAAACAAAAAAACATATCAATGGCAAACACATATACCCAAACCAGTATACATGCCGTTTTTGCTGTAAAAGGTCGACAAAACATCTTATCTGATAAATTCCGTGAAAATTTGTTCCGGTATATCGCTGGTATTCTAAATAACAATGGACATTATTCACTCGCAGTTAACGGTTATAAAGATCATGTTCATATTTTTTTCGAACAGCATCCAACTAAAGCATTATCAGACACCATACAAATTGTAAAAGCAAATTCTTCGAAATGGATTAACGATAACAAATTTGTACTTGGAAAATTTGAATGGCAAGAAGGTTATGGTGGCTTCTCATATTCGCATTCCCAACGAAATAATGTAATTAAATACATTATGAATCAGGAAAAACACCACAGCAGAAGGACTTTTAGAGATGAATACCTTGAGTTACTCAACAAATTTGAAATTAATTTTCAAGATGAATATGTTTTTGAATTTTATGAATAATATAGTGAATAATGTCGCTCCTACAGAGCTTAAATTCATTGGATATTATATTTTCTACCATAGTATCGCCTCTACGAGGCTAGAAAGCAACGCATAATTACGTAGACTGATCTTAAGGTAACGCCGTAATCATAACAGAGCTAAGAAATCCCGTAGGGATGACAATATGGTAGAAGCATAATCATAGCACAACAACAGAACCTCGTGGAGGTGACATTATGGTAAAATAATATATAAAAAACAATCAACCAAAAAATAATTACAATCAACAATTAAAAAAGAACAATGGAAAAAAATTCCGACTGCTT
>Ga0302173_10000261_pt1 | contig 28508 bp, 22 predicted proteins | sample I_Fen_N3_1_FD_198785 | JGI IMG/M metagenome (GOLD analysis project Ga0302173, IMG submission 198785) | Peat permafrost microbial communities from Stordalen Mire near Abisko, Sweden - I_Fen_N3_1 | ecosystem: Environmental > Terrestrial > Soil > Wetlands > Permafrost | place: Sweden: Abisko... | reverse complement strand
TAGTAACAGGAAAAGAACTTGCTGAACATTTTGAGGTATCTTTAAGAACAATATATCGTGATATAGAAAAAATAAGTGAGGCAGGGGTTCCAATAGCAGCTACTGGAGGAAAGGGTGGAGGCTATTATATTATGGAGAATTATAATCTAAATAACTTATTCTTTAATAAAAAAGAAATAGAGCCTTTACTGGCTGTAATGGATAATTTAAAGTTTCTATTTGGGAATAACCAACAGTTTAATGATATAGTATTAAAGTTTGATACTTTACGAAATAGTGAAAAACAAGAATATGACAAGCTTAGTATTGATATGTCTCATTTTAGTATGGAAAAGGATTTGAGAGAATACTTATTCTTGATGAATAAAGCAATTGAAGATAGTAGAATATTAGAATTTGAATATATAAATAGAAAAATGGAATATGCAAAAAGAATAGTAGAACCAATCCAGATAGAATTCACTAGTGGACATTGGTATATTACAGCCTTTTGTAGAGTAAGAAAAGACTATAGAAGGTTTAAACTTGTTAGAATAAGAAACTTAAAATTAGGTGAAATTTTTATAAAAACTCTAATTTCAAAAGAGGAAATAGAAAAGACATTTAATAAAAGTTATGAAGAAAATAGTATTTTAGTTACTCTAAAATTTTCTAATGAAATTGGGGAACAACTAAGTGAGTATTTTTCAAAAGACAAAATTAAGTTTTTAGAAAATGGTACATATATAGTTGAAAACTTTTTTCCAGAAGATGAAGGGCTAAAGAAATTCATTTTAAGTTTTGGTAACAATTGTGAAGTAATGGCTCCAAGCAAATTAAGAAAAGAAATGTTGGAATACATAAAAGAGATATGCAATAAATATAATAATTGATATTTGGATGTTAGTTTATTAATGGATGCGTTTGCAAGGGAGTGTCATAAAGAAAAATACTTTAGTTTGTTAAAGAATTGGATTTGTTAGAGTGGCTAGATATAAAATGAAAATATTGAAATACATAAAAAATATATATTTAATAAAATGACTGACATATAGGTGTCAGTCATTTTGCTTTATAATAGAAAAATAGAACTTTAAAGCAAAATTTTTAAGTAACGTTTTAATGATATAGTGAAGATTTTTTTAAAGTATAAATAAAAAACACTATAGGCTATGTAGTTCTTAGTATATATAGTCTAAAGAGATAGGGTGTTGGATAGTTAGATTATATAAGGGAAGTGAGGAAAGAGGTTGTGACAATCAGGGAAGATATCTTAAAAGAAAAATTAATAGAAGTTGAAAATAATAAATATTTGCTAGAGAATGATGAACAGTATATTTCAATAGCATTAGAAATGATGGATAGTATAGGATCACTTGATTCTATGCTTCGAGACAATTTAATATATGAAACTTTGAACCAATGGATAAAAAATAACAAGTTTATTTTTGAAGAGCTTGAAAGTTTACTAAATATTAGCTTAGATAGATTTCATCTTTTTTATAGATTATATGAGAAAGATGAAGATGCAGTTTTTAAAAGAACTTTCTCTGTATTAATAGTTGCCCTAATTATAAATAAACATAGAAAAGAGAATTTTTTATCAGAAAAAGTATTATATCAAGTAAAAGACAAGCTTATAGAATATATGGATAACGAGCAAGATGTTAGAGGATATGTTGAGGTAAAAGGATGGGGTCATTCAGCTGCACACACTGCAGATGCATTAGATGAATTAGTTAAGTGTATTTGTTTCAATAAAAATGATTTGATAGATATATTAAATTCTATAAAAGCTAAGGTATATATAGGATATTATGTTTATGTAGATGAAGAAAGTGAAAGAATGGTGACCGTAGTGGAAAACTCTTTTAATAGAAAAATACTTAGTAATTCAGAAATAATAGAATGGCTTCAGGGGTTTGAAATTGAGAATCCAGAGGGGAGTTATATTAATGATTTTCATTTAAAAGTTAACATAAAAGGATTTCTAAGGAGCTTGTATTTTAGATTATTAGATCAAGAGGATTCAAATTTTATTATTGAAGAAATTAAAAAAATTCTTAATAGATGAAGATGTTGTTAGAGATGGAAATTGTATAACTTCAATTGGTCAAGCATTTATTGAAGTTGCTATTGAATTAGGAAAAGTGATGAATATTTATAAAAATGATGATGAAATTAAACATGACTATAATTGGTTAAAAAACAATAAAGCACATGAAACAAAATAATAAGTCAGTATGCTAGTCTATTTTGCGTCAGACTTTGTCGCAAGTCTCACTAATACCCACAAGGAGCAAGCATTAGCTCCTTGTCTGACACAAATATGCACATCGAGAAAGAGTGACTATGTTGCATATAAGAACATTTCAGCGCATCTTTGATTTGCTATTTTCTTTAATATGTATTAATGTGCTTTATGTTTGAAATTTATCAACAAAAATTAAACCGTACTGTTAGTTAAGTACGGTATTTTATATTTTATAAAATTCTAAACGTATATATTTCAGAGTAAATTTACAAATTTTACTTTTCTTCAGATTTACTCCATATTTTTCTTATATATATTGTTTACAATTAAGACAATAAAAAGAATAGAATATAATTTTAATAAAGAATATTCTATTCTTTCAGGTGCCTAATTTTTCATTTTGTATACAAATAAAATTAAAGGAGCTAACTATGAAGAAATATATTTTTGTTTTAATGTTTGTTCTATGCATAATATCTCTTGGAACAAAAGAAATTGTATCAGCAAAAGAAATTTCAACAGAAATACCAAATATAATAGTGCTTAAAGGTTCAGGTGAAACTAAGGATGGATTTCCTGTTTATGAGATTATGGATGATGATAAGTTATTTATGGATAGTTATAATAAATGTTTTATTAAGAAATCAATTGAACTTTATGGGAAAGCGCAACAATATGCTAATATAAAAAGTCAAGATATGTATCTTGCTTTTTGTGAAGATTCCGGATGCTATGGGAGTATTGGTTTTTATCTAAAAAAGGATGGAGAGCTTTATGATAAGACAAAATCACCTTATATAGAACTTTCAGATCAACTTTTAAAAGGACATTATGATACGCTTGAATCTATAACACAGCTTCTACCACATGAAATGGGTCATGTATTATATGGAATTACTACATATCATAATAGTTATAAAAGTTCAGAGGATGCAAATTATTCTGAAATGATTTCAGCCTATAATGAAGGGCTACATTATTCTAATATAATTACAGACTATAATATTGCCTTTAATGAAGGCTTTGGAGAACATTTTGAAGTTATTTCAAGAATCTATGAAGAAAATAAGCAAATTAAAAATGGAATTTATTTTAACATAGAAAGAATTGAAAATAACACGAAACCATTGGTGGATAGCGGAAATAGGGATTTTTATCTTCCGTTAAGATTAGATTATTATAGGGAAATATCACCATTCTGGCAACAAAATTATGAAAATCTAAAAAGGCATGAGCTGGGATTAGATGGAGATGGTAAGTACAAGAATATAAATTATAATTTTATAGACCCTGAGAAATCAATTCTATATAGAAATATGGGATTTTCGCAAGATAAATCTAAGATAAAAAGTTTAGAGCAAAGTATATCTACAGAAATAGTTGTTTCTACTTTCTTTATTAAAATTATAACAACGGATAGTGAAGATTTTAATGAAAGATATTCTAAGGTTTTTAATATCTTTAATAAATACTTAAATAAAGATAATAGACCTCAGCTTATACAATTTGTTAAAGGATATATAGAAGAATATCCGCGAGACACAGAAAGAGTATTGAAGGCTTTTAAAGATAGCACAGGCTACGATTTTACAGAAGAATATGCTCCGGAAATATGGTGCATCAGTGAAGAACAACATAGTAGTTATATTTTTGATCAGTTTGGAGGAGATAAAAATCCATTTTATATATTTAATATAAATACCTGTGAGAAAGAGTATTTAATTAAACTAAAAGGTATAAGCAAAAATGATGCAGAAAAAATAATTGCATATAGAGATAAAAATAAAGGGTTTAACGATACTCAGGAATTTGAAAAAATAGAAAGTATAACTAGTGAGGCTGTTGAAATATTAACAAATAATACAAGTCGAGAAAAGATTGGAAAATTAACAAATAATACAGATGATAGTAAATTTGAAAAGAGTTTTACTAATATATATTTAGCTAATTTTGAACATTTAATTTCAAGAACTATGGTGTGGTTTGTGATTTTTTTCATAATTTATTATTTATTTGTTATGAAAGCTACAGTTAAAAATAAAATGAGTTTATTTAAAGTTGTAATTAAGAAGTTTTTGAAATTAATGTTTTATGTATTAGTAGGGTTTATTAGTGTAGTAGTTAGTAGTAATATTATTAAAGGACTCAAATTTTCAAATCCTATAATAATTTTTATTGCAGTGATTTCTATATGTGAGAGTATAACACTTTTAATAATAAGGAAGGACAAGCTTAAGGTAAAAGATAGTTTGATATCAACCTTAATGATGATTCCAATAATTATATATTCGCAATATTAAATACATTTAAACAGATAGAAAGTCAGTATCTATAATTTAAGTTGTGTTATTGACTTGTTATTCTAATTTACTGGACTAAAGGAGGAATGCTAAGCGGTAAAGCCAACCATATTGGTAGTCGATGATGATAAGGAAATTAGAGAACTTATAGAAATATATTTAAAAAATGAGGGCTATAATGTAATCGCAGCAGAAGATGGACTAGAAGCTTTGGCGATAACGAAGAAAAATACAATTCATCTTATTATTCTTGATATTATGTTGCCTAAAATTGATGGAATACAAGTTTGTAAAAATATAAGAGAATATTTAGATTTACCTATTATAATGCTGTCAGCAAAGAGAGAAGACAATGATAAAATTTTTGGAATAATTACTGGTGCGGATGATTATATAACAAAGCCATTCAATCCTTTAGAACTTGTAGTAAGGGTAAAAGCTCAACTTAGAAGATACCTTAAGACTACTAAACTTCCTAAAAATTATGAAATAGTAATTGATGATTTAGTTATAAACTCAAATACTCATCAAGTTACAATAGGAGAGAAAGAAATAAAGTTTACAGGTAAGGAATTTGAGATATTAAAATTATTAGCAGAAAATAAAAATGTAATCTTTAGCAGTAGAAATATTTATGAAAGTGTATGGAATGAGGAGTTTTATGAATCCGAGTCTACTATTATGACCCATATAAAAAATATAAGAGAAAAACTTGATGATAGTGTTAAAAATCCTAAGTATATAAAAACTGTATGGGGGAGTTGGATATAAAATTGAAGGGTAAGAGGTTTGGTGGGATAAGGAGTACATTTCTCTTTATTATTTTAATATCGGTTATTTTTAGCATAGTAAGTACTCTTTTTATAAATGGAAGGTGGAGAGACAAGCAAACAGATTACTCAAATCAAATAAAAAATTTTACTAATAGTTGTAAAGGAATATATGAAGAAATAGATAAAAACTTAAATAATGAAGAAAAACTTCAAGATATTTTAAGCAGAGATACAAATAGATTTAAAATATTTATAGTTGATAAACAAGGAAATGTAATATTAAGTCCTGAAAATAATTATACAAAGCAGTTTGATATAAATAAAATCTTGAGTCAACAATATAGATCTAATTTTAATAAAAATAATATTACATATTATGACGTGAAATTATTAGGGGAAGATAGATATGTTATAGTTTCAGATGTTTTGTATAAGGGAGATGATTTAAAACTATTTCCTTTAGGAATAGTAATATTTGTAGTATTATTTTTATTACTAACATATGGAAGAGTAAAGTATATAAACAATCTTTCTAATGGACTCATAGAAATATCAAAGGGAAATCTGAAATATAGGGTTGAAGTGAAGGGGAGAGATGAGCTTTCTGTCCTTGGAAAAAATATAAATTATATGACTGAAGAATTGCAGAATTTAAAAGAAAGGGAAAAAGAGATTGAAAAAAATAAAGACAGGTTTATAGTTAGTGTATCACATGATCTAAGAACTCCTTTAACATCAATTATCGGTTATATTAAATTAATAAAAGAGAATTATAAAGAAAAAGACGAGATACAGAAGTATATAGATATAATTGATAGTAAATCTAGTAGACTAGAAGAGTTAATAAATAATCTTTTTGAATATACAAAACTTACATCATGTGATATTAAACTTGAAAAGGTAGATATCTCATTAAATGAATTCATGAGACAAGTGGTAGAGGGAATGATGATTGTTTGTAATCAAAATGATTTAAATATTTTATTAGAAGTACCTGAGGAAGAATTAAGCGTTAATGTAGATCCAATGAAAATGGTAAGAGTTTTTGAAAACATTATTTCAAATGCTATAAGGTATAGTAATAAAGAAAGTAACATATATGTAAAGATTTCTAAACATGAAAATGGAGCAATGGTTAGGGTTGAAAATGAAGGAAAGATTATAAAAGAAGAAGAGTTACACAAAATTTTTGATATGTTTTATAGAACTGATGAATCAAGAAATAATCAAACTGGGGGAGCTGGTATTGGACTTTCAATTGCTAAAAGTATTGTAGAGTTACATGAAGGAAAGTTGTGGGCTGAGTGTGAAGGAAATAAAGTATATTTTTATATATTAATATAGTAAAGGAAAATAACAAGTCAAATATCATTGAGTATTTACTTGTTATCTTTTTTACGTATAAAAATCATTTTTAGGTATGCAGAAATTTTTAGAATAATTCTCTTGATATTGAAGTGAAATAAAATGGTACTAAGTAGTCAATAGAAAATATGAAGTTTAGGAGTGCAAAAGCACAATGTAATAATGATAAGGGTTTCAGAAAAAAATGTATAAATTTGTAGAAGAATATTCTTGAATATGAAAATTATTAGTTGTATAATAAGTATTGTTAGTACACGAACAATACGTACGAGAATAATTTGTATACGGAGGATTATTATGAAAAAAACTATGTTAGTTTGTTTAGTTGTAGCAGTAGTGTTAAGTGGATGCAGTTCAACTAACAGTGCAAGTGTAAACAATAATGTACAAGCTACTGAAAATACTGCAAAACAAGCTAGAAATAAATACATAATGGCTGGAAAAGTTGACGCAAATGATCAAGTAAATATAGCTTCAAAGATTTCTGCAAGAGTTTCAGAAGTATTAGTTGATATTGGTTCAAATGTAAATCAAGGAGATACTATTATTAAATTAGATACTAAAGATTTGCAAGCACAAGTGGATCAAGCTCAAGCAGCAGTAAATACTGCAAAGGCAACTTTAACTAATGCTAATAGCAGTACACGTCCTGAACAAATAGCTGTGGCTCAAGCAACTTTAGATAATGCGAATAAAACCTATGAAGTTTCTAAAAAGAATTATGAGCGTACTAAAACTTTAGTTGAGGCAGATGCAAATACAAAGCAACAACTTGAGGCAGCAGAGCAACAACTTGTGGCGGCAGAATCGCAACAAAAATCAGCGCAGGAGCAGTTGGATATGTTGAAAAATGGACCAACAACAACTAGTGTAGATGTATATAAGGCTCAAGTAGAACAAGCTGAAGCAGCTTTAAAGACTGCGCAAACATCATTAAGCAATGGAGTTATTACATCGCCAATATCAGGAGTAGTAAATGCTAAAAGTATTAATGTTGGTGAAATGGCGTCAGTAGGCACAACTCTTGTATCAATATCTAATCCTGAGGCTCTATGTGTAAATGCTTATGCACCATTAGATATTGTAGGCCAAGTTAAGGACGGACAAGATGTAGTTGTTAAAATCTCAGAAGTAGAAAATACAGAGTTTCAAGGGAAAATATCAGTTATAAACTCAAAATTAAATTCTCAAAGTAGGAATATTTTAGTTAAGGTAAGTTTATCAGATCCAAATGTACAGTTGAAACCTGGCATGTTTGCAGAAATTGGATTAAAGGAATAGGAAAGAGGTGAATTAAATGAAGGAAAAACGTAAAATATTAATAGTTGGAATTTTAATAACAATTGTAATGGCATTAGGTGGCATAGTTGCTTACTATTGGTATGAAAATGCATATTATGTGTCAACTGAAGATGCAAGAGTTAGTGCAGATTTGGTTAGTGTGACCCCACAAGTTACAGGTAAGTTATTAGAACTTAATATATCAGAAGGTGATACAGTTTCTAAAAATGAAATATTAGCGCGTCAAGACATGAATGGACTTCCAGATACAAGTGTTGAACAATCTTTGATGAGATCACCCATTAACGGTGTGATTGTAAAGAAACAAGGAACTGTTGGAGAGCTTTTATCAACGGGTCAAAGTGTAATTAGTTTAATAGATCCTAGTAAATTATATATAACTGCAGATATTGAAGAAACAAAGCTTGGGAAAATAAAAGCTGGTCAACCTGTTGAGATTACTATAGATCAATATGATTCAAAAAACTTTACTGGAAAAGTTAAATCTATAGGAGAAGTTTCAAATTCAGCTTTATCAATTTTACCGGCATCAACTAGTGGTACATTTACAAAAGTAGTTCAAAGAGTATCAGTAAAAATTGAACTTGATGGTTTTGACAGCAAAATTCTTCCGGGGACAAATGCAGTTGTTAAAATTCATGTTAAGTAATGAGGTGATAACATGGAAGAGAATAGTAAAGGATTATTAAATAGCTGGTTAGCATTAGGAGTAGTTGTAATAGGAACCTTCATGTCTATACTAGACAGTAGTATAGTTAATATTGCTCTTCCAAAGATGATGTCTGTTTTTGGAATGCCTTTAGATGATGCTAAGTGGATTATAACAGCGTATTCATTAACACTTGGAGCGATTATACCATTAACAGGATTTCTTCAGGATACTTTTGGAGCTAAAAAAATATATATGTTTGCCTTAGGTATGTTTTCCGTAGGATCATTATTGTGTGGTTTTGCTTGGAGTGGTGGAACTATGATAGCCTTTCGTATACTTCAAGCTCTTGGTGGTGGTATGATAATGCCAGTAGGAATGTCAATCATATATAGCTTGTTCCCTAGAGAAAAAATAGGACTTGCTCTTGGTTATTGGGGAATAGCAGCTATGGCGGCACCTGCTATAGGACCAACACTTGGAGGATTTATTATCGAAAAGATGGATTGGAGAATGATCTTTAATGTAAATGTTCCTATAGGAGTAGTAGGAGTAGTATTAGCAGGGATTTTGTTAAAAGATTCGGAAAGAAAGCCTATTAAATCCTTTGATATAATAGGATTTTTATCTTGTACAATTGGACTAGTAAGTGTATTATATGTGCTTGGAGAAGGTTCTTCAATTGATTGGAGCAAGATGGAAAATGCAATATTAATGACCCTCGGGATATTGAGTCTTATATTATTTGTAGTAAATGAGCTTACACATCCAAATCCGTTATTAGATTTGCGAGTTCTTAAGTTGTTTGATTTTAGTATAAGTTTAATTATAAGTAGTGTTTTAACCTTGGCGCTCATGGGATCAGCTTATATATTACCTATGTTTCTGCAAAATATAAGGGGATATACTGCTATGGAAACGGGACTCATTATGCTACCTTCTGCCTTGGTAATGGGAGTTTTGATGCCTATAAGTGGGAAGCTGTTTGATAAGATGGGTGCAAAACCTCTTGTAATACCTGGACTAATGATATTAGGGATTACATCTTATGAACTTGCCTATACTATAAATACTAATACAAGTAAAGAATATATAATATTAGTTACTTGTATTAGATCAATAGGACTCGGGCTCGCTATGATGCCAATTAGTACAGCTGGAATGAATGCTGTAAAAATGGAATTAGTATCTAGGGCATCAGCCCTTAATAATACGGTTAGGCAAGTATCAGGTGCACTTGCTGTAACTATAATATCTACAATGATGCAGGGTAGAAGTGATTATAATTACGCTAAATTAGCAGAACAAATAAATGTTTATAATAAAGCATCAAATGATTTATTGTCTTCATTAACAAGTGCATATTTGCATTCAGGGATGTCGCAAAGTTTGGCTAAAGTTTCTGCTGTATCTAGATTGATGCAAATGATAAAGGTTCAAGCTACTATAGATGGGATGCAATATGCTGTTATGGTAACAGTAGCAGCAGTAGCAGTAGCTTTGATTTTAACTTTCTTTATGAAAACTAAGCGATAACTAAAAAAACTAAATTGGGAAGGTGTAGAGATAGTGGATTTTCAAGAGGATTTGTCTAGTACAAACGATGAATTAGCTCAAAAACAAGCAGATGAGATAATTGAAATATTTAGAAGTATCAAAAAAGCTAGTAGTTCTAAATTTGAGAAAAGTGCAAAAAAATATGGATTTACAGCACCACAGCTAGGTGTTATATTTCATTTGCATATGATGCCATCAATAACACTTCAGGCTTTAAGTGAGCATATGAGCTTAACTAAAAGTACAGTTTCGGGTATAGTTGACCGTTTAGAAAAGCAAGGTGTTGTAACAAGAGAGATTCCAAAAGATAATCGTAGAATTGTGGAATTATCAATTACAGAAGAATTTAAAAAAAATAATGATATCTGTAGTATAAAGAAAAAGTTTGTATCTGATTTATTATCTGATTCTTTAAAAAATACGAATCCAGAAGAAGTAGAAAAAATTATTTATGGATTAAGACAATTTAGTATATTATTAAGCGACAATGACTAAGGCATAAAATATGCATCGTATCTTTGTCTTGTTATTTTTTTGATTATGCCTAATATGAAAATAGTAAAATAGTAAAAAACCATCTATTTAATGTAAGATTAGTTTAGTATGAAATCTTATATAAAATAGGTGCTTTTTTGGCGTATTTCAAAAATAACATATTAAATCTTACACTTATTAGATGATGCTATTTCAGCAGTAGATACTATTACTGAAGAACAGATTCTTATTTCAGGAACTATCGAAAAAAATATTATCCTAAGTGACAAAATTGAAAAGGCTGAAATAGAAAAAGCTTTAGAAGTTTCTCATGCAAAAGAATTTATAGACAACTTTTCTAAAGGATTAAATCACTCATCAATAGCGTTAGGAGATATATTAATTAATAATATATCTCCTAACGCATCTTTAGAATGCATCTATTTAATATCTCCAGTTGATTCTCTATATTTAGTATCTGTACGTACATACGTTGTTCTAAAAGGGAGAGATGGATTTTCCATTCTAGAAAGCAATAAGTTTGCAGCAATATCACCCATTTCATAACTTGGAATATGAACAGTAGTGATATGAGGCTCAATTAATCTTGATTCAGCAGAATCATCAAAACCACAAACTAAAACGTCATCAGGTACAGATTTATTCTTATATTTTAATGCTTTGATAATATTTATTGCAAGAAAATCATTTGCACATATAAAAGCTTGAGGAAGTGTTGGAATTTGCATAATTTTATTCCCAAGCCATTCAACATTGCCATAGGGCTCTTTATCGTTTTCAAGTATGCAATTATTTATGTCCAAAGAAATCCCGGAATCTGATAAAGCAGAGCAAAACCCCTGCCAACGTTCATAAAAGCTTTGACAATGAAAAATATCACCGACGAATCCAATATTTGTTATGTCATGGTTGATTAGATTTTTAGTAATATTATAAATATTATGATAACTTTCCATTGACAGAATGTCTGAATTTAGTGGTTCATTTTCTAAATTGCTTGATGAATCAATAAAGAGTGTTGGAATTCCTAAATCACAAATAAGTTTACTGTAATTCTTATCAAACATTTCTATACAAATGATACCATCGATTAATTCTGGATTAAAATTAAATGGCAAATTTGAAGAGTTCAATTCATTATCACGAATCATATACATAGATAATCGGTGACCTAGGTTACTTATTTTTTCTTCGAAACCAGATAAAAGATTAGAACCAAAATGAGAACTATTTGGCATACTACATGTCAGCAATGCTATATCTTTATTTGCTGTAGGTTTGGAAGAAACAGATGATGTATTCATATAAGTAAATTGTTTGTATCCCATTTCTATTGCCTTTTGTATAATTTTGGACTTTGTAGTTTCTGCAAGAAGACCAGTGTTATTTAAAGCTTTAGAAACCGTATTTCTTGACATGCCTAATTCATCGGCAATATCTTGAACAGTAATTTTTTTATTTGGCATTATCAAATACTCCTTTAATTAAGTTTATTAAATATTTATATATATGTTGAAAAATGATTCTTTCATAAAATTTGCAAATGTATGCTTTTTTTATCTAGATTTCTAATTGTAACGTATATAAGTAAATTATTTATTATCAAGTGAAACTTGATTCAGGTGGGGTTTGATCCCCATCTGAATCTTAGTTGAACTTATACCCTCAGGGGGCACAATGTCTAGGGTCGTGCCACTGTTATATCCCACTTAAAGAAGTGGGAGTGTTACAGTGGCTAGACATCAGATAAATTTATTGAGTTTAGTATAACAAATAAAGTGACAAATGTAAAACAAAATTGAAATGGACGGAATAGAAGATGACTAAAAAAGAAGTACAATAAACACTAAAGTGTGCAAATGTAAAATTAAATATGTGCAATTATAAAATAAAAATAAAAAAGTGTAATTATATATGTTGACAAAAGGATAAAAAGTTTGATATTATGTATTTAGAAATAAGAGATAAGGTTTACAAGAATCTAAAAGTCATTAAAAGTGTGTGCAAATGTAAAAACTATAGAAATATGGATGTAAAATACAAATGTAACATGAAACGATAATTATCCTATTTCTAAAATTAAATGAAAGGAGAAGATAAATTTGAATATGACAAAAAATATTTTGCCGAATGCAAATGAATCAGAAACTATTTTGCCTAAGATCAATAAAAAAAAGTCAAAGATGCATAGTAACTTGAAGTACATTAAAAAGAATTACCAATTATATCTTTTCTTCACGTTGCCACCTCTCTTATTATTAATTATTTTCAAGTATATTCCAATGGGAGGAGTGCTAATTGCCTTTGAAGATTATAGTGCTATTTTAGGTACTTTACATAGTCATTGGGTAGGATTAAAGCATTTTGAAAGGTTTTTGGCTTCACCAGATTTTATGAATTTGCTCATGAATACTTTAAAGGTTAGTTTATATGGATTATTGTGGGGATTTCCGTTACCAATTATACTTGCTTTACTTTTATCAAGAATAAAGAGTGAGGGAATTAAGAAAAAGATTCAATTAATTTTATATGCTCCTAATTTTATTTCTGTAATAGTAATTTCAGGTATGATTATCATTTTCTTATCACCGATTGGGCCAGTTAATCAATTTTTAGGAACTGCTACAAACTTTATGGCAATGCCTAGTTCATTTCGGACTATATATGTAGCTAGTTCAGTTTGGCAGGCAACTGGTTGGGCATCAATTATTTATACAGCAGCTCTTTCAGGTGCAAGTCAAGAATTAACAGAAGCAGCTGTTATAGATGGAGCGAATATTTTTCAACAGATTTTAAATGTTGATTTACCAGCTATTAAGCCAATTATGGTTATTCAATTTATTTTATCAGCGGGAAATATTATGAGTGTAGGTTTTGAAAAAGCATTAGCTCTGCAAACGGATTTGAATTTACCAACCTCAGAAATTTTACCAACTTATGTTTATAAAATGGGTCTTCTAAATGGAGATTATAGTTTTTCAACAGCTGTAGGTTTGTTTAATTCAGTTATTAATATAGTTTTATTAATAGTTGTGAATTCAATTGTCAAAAAATTAAACGAGGGAGAAGGAATATAAGATGAATATGAAAATGAAGAAATTCAAAAAATTATCATTTTCTGATAAATCTATTACGATAAGTGGTTATGTAGGCGTGGCACTTTTTGTATTAGCCATTATTATACCACTTATATATATAGTTATTGCTTCTTTTATGGATCCAATTACGCTAAATAATCAAGGTATAACATTTGATTTTAGTAAATGGTCAATGGAAGGATATACAAGAGTATTTCAAGACGATATGATTTTAAGAGGTTTTTTTAATTCTGTATTTTATTCTACTGCTTATGCTGTAATTTCAGTTGGGATTACACTTTTAGCTGCATACCCATTATCTAGACCAGATTTTGTAGGGAAAAAAATTATTACTACATTATATATTATTACTATGTTTTTTGGTGGAGGGCTTATGCCAACATACCTTTTGGTTGATAATCTAAAGCTTATTAACACAGTGTGGGCCATTTTACTTCCAGGTGCAATTAATGTATGGAATATTATACTGGCAAGAACTTATTTTCAAAGCTTACCAAAAGAGTTAAGAGAAGCATCTGCTATAGATGGTGCAAGTGATATTACACATTTCTTTAAAATAATGATTCCAGTATGTAAACCAATTATTGCAGTATTACTTTTATATCAATTTGTAGCCCAATGGAATAGTTACTTTGATGCTATGATTTATTTAGATGATGCTAAATTGCAACCTCTGCAATTAGTAATTAGATCAATCTTAATTCAAAATACACCAAGACCTGGTATGATTGCAGATGTTCAAAGTGCAGCAGCAATGGCTAAAATGGCACAGTTGCTAAAATATTCGACTATAGTTGTTTCAAGTTTACCTTTATTAGTAATGTATCCATTTTTTCAAAAATATTTTGATAAAGGAATAATGGCAGGATCAGTAAAGGGATAAAATATATAAAGAAAAAGGATGGGGAAATAATATGAGAAAAAATAAAATTAAAAAGTTAGTTAGTATTTCATTAGCTATGTTAACAGTATTGTCATTTACAGCATGTGGTAGCTCAAGCAAGAAAGCAGAGACAGCTACATTAAAGGATGTATCATTTCCATTAAAAGAAACAGCAACTTTAAAAATGCTTACAAGTGCACCATCAATTTCTACCCAAGAACCAAATGAAAGACTTATTTTTCAAAGATTAGAGAAAGAAACAAATGTGCATATAAATTGGACATGTTATACAGATGATCAATATCCTGATAAGAAAAATTTAGCATTATCAAAAAAAGATACACTTCCAGATGTAGTATTTAATGCTGGTATGAACAATAATGATTTACTTCGTTATTCAAAACAAGGAGTTATTATTCCAGTTGAAGATTTAATAGAAAAAGATATGCCAAATTTATCAAAAATTCTAAAAGAAAAACCAGAGTATAAGAAAATGATGACTGCACCAGATGGTCATATTTACTCATTCCCATGGATAGAGGAATTAGGAAGTGGTAAAGAAGCTATTCAAGCTGTTGGAGATATTCCATGGATAAATAAAAAATGGCTTGATGAATTAGGTCTTAAAGTACCAAAAACAACTGATGAATTAGTTACAGTTTTAAAAGCATTTAGGGATAAACACCCTGAAGGGAAAACAGATGTAATTCCAATGTCATTTATTATTAATGCTCTTGGCGGAAATGAAGATCCAGGATTTTTACTTGGGGCTTTTGGATTGGGAGATAATGGAGATCATTATCTAGTAAATAATGATAAGAAAGTAGTTTATTCAACTGTTCAAGATGGATATAAAGAAGGTATTAAATACCTTAATAAGCTTCAAACAGAAGGTCTTGTAGATCCAGAAGCGTTTACTCAAAAATGGGATACTTTTGTAGCAAAAGGAAAAAATAATCGTTACGGTATGTTTTTCACTTGGGATAAAGCTAATATAGCCGTAAATAAAGATGATTATATTCCACTTCCAGCACTTGCAGGTCCTAATGGAACTGTTAATGCTCCTAGAGCAAATGGATATGGGTTTGATTTAGGAAGATGTGTTGTAACATCGGCAAATAAAAATTTAGAATTAACAGCAAAATGGGTAGATAAGTTATATGATCCTCTTCAATCAGTACAAGATAACTGGGGAACATATGGTGATGAAAAAAATAAAAATGTATTTGAATTAACAGCAGATAAAACTTTAAAGCATTTACCATTAGGTACAGCATCACCATGGGAAGTTCGTGCAAATCAATTTATTGGTGGACCAGCGGTTATTCTTAACGATTATTATGGAAAATATACAACAAGTCCAGATGATGCACAAGAAAGATTAGATACACTTCATAAAACTTATGTAAAAGATATGAAAGCTGAATATAACTATCCACCGGTATTTATGAGTCAGGAAGATATAGAAAAACTTACACAATATGAAACAGCAGTAAAAGCATTTACAGAACGTAAAAAAGCTGAATGGATTTTAAACGGCGGTGTTGATGAAGAGTGGGGTGCATATTTAGAAGAAATGGACAAACTTGGATTGTCAAAAATATTAGAAATTAAACAAAAATACTTAGATGCATATTTTGCAAAATAAATAACTTTCATAAGCGGCTTTAGGGTCGCTTATGTAATATATATGATAATTGAAAGGAAATGATTATGAATAATATAGTGAGTAGTAATAGTGAAATTTTAGACAAAGTAAGAGTTTTTGAAGAAGAAGCTATAAAGAATATTCCCGAAGGACAGAAACCGTCATTTCATTTATGTTCACCAATAGGCTGGATTAATGATCCAAATGGATTTTCAAAGTTCGAAGGAGAATATCATCTTTTCTATCAATATCATCCATATGATACTAAATGGGGACCAATGCATTGGGGGCATAATAAAACAAAAGATTTTATAAAGTGGGAGCAGCTACCAGCAGCTCTTGCACCTGATGAAGCATATGATATGGAAGGCTGTTTTTCAGGAAGCGCTGTAGAATCAGAGGGTAAACATATACTTATGTATACTGGAGTACTAGATAAAATTCAAGAGGATGGTACACATCTTATTAGGCAAACACAATGTATTGCAATTGGAGATGGCATAGATTATAAAAAATTAGAATGTAATCCTGTTATTACAAGTGATTCATTACCAGAAGGTAGCAACCTAGAAGATTTTAGAGACCCAAAGATATGGAAAGATGGAGACGAGTTCTATGCAGTAATTGGTAGTAGACATGCTGATGGAAGTGGACAAATTCTTTTATATAAATCAAAAGATTTAAGAGGTTGGACTTTGGTTACCACTCTTGATAGATGTGAAAATAAGATAGGGCGTATGTGGGAATGTCCAGATTTCTTTAATATTGATGGAAATGATATTATGATAATTTCACCACAAGAAGTAAAAGCAGAAGGATTAAAATTTCATAATGGGCACAACACAGTATATTTAATTGGACAATATGATAAAGAAAATCATAAATTTGATAGGAAAAATTATGGGACTATAGATTTTGGTTTGGATTTTTATGCACCACAAACCCTTGAAACTGAAGATGGAAGACGCATTATGATTGGGTGGATGCAGTCATGGGAAAATAACATTATTCCTAGAGATTTTAAATGGTGTGGGATGATGAGTTTACCTAGGGAACTTACAATAAAGGATGGTCATTTAATTCAAAATCCAATTAGAGAGATTAAAAATTATTATAAGAATAATGTGGAATATAAAAATGTGTTAATCAAAGATGATACTAAATTAGAGGGAATTTCAGGAAGAGAAATAGATATGACCGTTGAGATTGATGGAAATGATTGTGAAGATTTTACAATTAAGATAGCTAAAAATGAGGAATATGAAACTTTAATTAACTTTGATACAAAGAAGAATTTAGTTTCATTTGATAGAAGTTATTCAGCAAGACTTTGCGATGCACTGCATAAGAGAGAAATGAATGTTAGAAATCAAAATGGAAAGATAAAATTAAGATTAATCATTGATAAATACTCTGTAGAAATTTTTGTGAATGATGGTGAACAAGTAATGACATCTACTTTTTACACTGATTTAGATGCAACTGATATTTCATTTTATGCAAAAGGTAATGCTACAATCAATATCGAAAAACATGATATTGCTGTAAAGTAGAAATATTTTAAAGGTGACTAAATTAAATAATTTGGTCACTTTTAAGCGAATTTATAGAAAAATATAGCCTTATTTATAAAGCATAAAATAGGCATTTAAAAATATATAATTAGTGCTTGCAGAATTCTGCAAGCAACTATTTTGAATTAGACAAGGAGATTAAAGATGAATAAAAATATTTTTTGTATTGGTGAACTTTTAATTGATATGGTTTGTGTTGACAACAAAGGGTTAATAAATGGAGAAAAATTTGAGAAAAAAGCAGGTGGAGCTCCTGCCAATGTAGCAGCTAGTATTTCTAAATTAGAGGGTAATGCTTATTTTTTAGGTCAAGTAGGAGATGACTTTTTTGGAAAACATCTAATTCAATTGCTAAATGATTTAAAGATAAATACTGAAATGGTTGTGGAGAAAGGAAGCACAACAATAGCTTTAGTTGGAATAGATGAAAATGGAGAACGTAACTTTGATTTTTTAAGAGGAAGTGATGGGGAATATTCATTTAACAACATTGATTTATCAAAGATAGTAAGCTCAGATATAATTCATTTTGGTTCAGCCACTGGATTTTTAGATGGTGAATTAAAGAAAACATATTTTAAATTATTGGAATGTGCAAAAAATAATAATATATATGTATCATTCGATCCTAATTATAGGGAAACATTAATTACAGCAGATAAGTTAGCACAATTTATAGAAGATAGTATTTTTTTCATAAAACAAAGTGATTTCATCAAGCTAAGTGATGAAGAATTATTTTTATTAACTGGAGAAAAGGATATTACAACAGGAGTTAATAAATTACATGATTTGGGCGTAAAAACTGTAACTATCACTTTAGGTTCTAAGGGAACTTATTTAAGTGTTAATAAGGAAAATACAATAATTCCATCAATTAAAATTAATCAAGTGGATTCAACAGGAGCTGGAGATGCCTTTGTTGGAGCTGTATTAAAACAAGTATCTGATATTGAAGATAAACAAAATATCAGGTTCGAAGAGTGGAAAAATATAATTGAATTTGCTAACAAAGTAGGAGCAATAACATGTACAAACTATGGAGCAATAGCTTCTATGCCTAAATTAAGTGATATAAAGTAAAGATATCAATGTTAATATTTTTGATTATTCGATTGTATAGGATTCTTGCTTATTAATTAAAAAAACGAAGGTAGTAAAGAAGGGAAAGCTTGCTCGATTTAGTGTTCTTGAACCAATTAATTTAAAAATAATGGATAGTGAAGAAGGAGATTATTATTATGAAAAATAAAATTAAAAATGAAATTATGCTTATAACTTACGCAGATAGCTTAGGTGAAAATTTAACTGATTTAAAAGAAGTCTTAAACAAATACTATAGTGATGCCATTGGTGGGGTTCACATTCTTCCTTTCTTTCCATCATCAGGAGATAGAGGCTTTGCTCCTATGAGATATGACGTAGTAGATGAAGCTTTTGGAAATATGGAAGATGTAAAAGCAATAAGTAAGGACAGTTATTTAATGTATGACTTTATGGTAAATCATATTTCAAGACAATCTGAATTCTTTAAAGATTTTCAAGACAAAAAAGATGAATCAAAGTATAATGATTTCTTTATAAGATATAAAGATTTTTGGAAAAATGGTGAACCAACTCAAGAAGAAGTAGATGCGATTTATAAGAGAAAGCCAAAAGCACCATGTTATGAAGTTGAGTTTAAAGATGGAACTAAAGAAAATGTGTGGTGTACATTTGGAGAAGAACAAATTGATTTAAACATGGATTCAAAAGTGGCAAGGGAATTCATTAAAGAAACATTAATATCAATGTGTAAAAATGGTGCTTCAATTATTCGTTTAGATGCATTTGCATATGCAATAAAAGAACCTGGAACTAGTTGTTTCTTTATTGAGCCAGAAATGTGGGACTTGCTTTATGAAATTCAAGATACAGTTAAGGAATATGGAGTAGATATATTACCAGAAATTCATGAGCATTATACAATACAACATAAGATTGCGGAAAAAGGATTTTGGATTTACGATTTTGCACTACCAGTTTTAGTTTTACATGCACTATATTCAGGCAAAGGTGAAAATCTAAAGAGATGGCTTGATATGAGTCCAATGAAACAATTTACTACATTAGATACACATGATGGTATTGGTATTGTTGATGTAAAAGATTTAATGACTGATGAAGAAATTGATGAAACAAAAGAAGCTATGTTTACAAAAGGCGCAAATGTTAAAAAGATATACAATACAGCGGCTTATAATAATTTAGATATATACCAAGTAAATTGTACTTATTACTCAGCACTTGGGAATAATGATAATGCATATTTATTAGCACGTGCAATTCAATTCTTTGCTCCAGGGATACCACAAGTTTATTATGTAGGGATGCTTGCTGGTGAAAATGATATTGAATTAATGGAATCATCTAAAAATGGTAGAGATATTAATCGTCATTATTATTCAAAAGAGGAAATTAAAGATAACTTTGAAAATAGAAAAATAGTAAATGATATTAGAAATTTAATGAAATTCCGTAATAGTAATAAGGCTTTTGGATTAGATGGAAAATGTATTACTGAAGTTAATGGAAATGAACTTATAATCACTAGAACATGTGGTGAACATAAAGCTGTATTAAAGGCTGACCTAAAAACTCACGATTTTACTATTGAAGTATAATAATTCACTCTCTAATTTTTAATATATACGTTCTAATTAATTAAATTCATAAATTATAATTTATCGAGTTGATTACTATAAAATTTATAAATCATGAAATTACAAATTAGATTTTTGGAGGAAACAAAATGATTTATACAGTAAAAATTGAACAAACATACTTATACCCTAAACGAATGAAATATTGTGCACAAACAGATACTTTTATTGAAAAAGATTGCATCAGCCTTAGCTATTCAAGAAGTGTCCGTCAACCTTATGGTTGGATCAAGGAATCTGGAATACCACCATGTGCACACCTAGATGTTATAGTTATGACAGATAAGAAGTACAAGCTTGGTGATGAAGACACCATCAAAATCATTGGTGTTTTTCGCCGAAACGATGGTGATCATAAGCTAGTTGGAGTCCTAGAAGACAGAGACATAACTGATTTTTCTGAATTGACCGATAGGGAAAAGGAAGATATGCATCGTCTCTATCCAAGGGAGGATGTAGGAGAGGGTTGGTTTGGTCATGAAATAGCAGAAGAAATTATCAATACATTTTTCCAAAATAAAAGAAGAAAAACTATTATTATGGTGCAGCATACGCAATCACAACACCATATCAATAATATGATAGGTGCATGGGGAGATTGGGAACTAACTAAATTCGGTAGAGAACAAGCCTATGAGATTGGGAAATGGTTGCTTAATGAAAATTGTGATAAAGGTTTTAGTATGTATGTGTCTGATTTAAAACGTGCATTCCAGACTGCTCAGGAAATAAATAGAACACTTAATATCACACCTGTTGTAACAGAGGTTATCCGTGAGGTAAATGCTGGAGCTGGCAATGGGAAGTCACGAGAATGGTTTCATAGTAACAAAAAACCAGAAAATATATACTATGATTCAAATTACAAGCCATTCGATGACGCTGAATCAGACAAGGATCTTTGGAATCGCTTATACCCTTTCTATCAAGAAATAATATCCAACAACCAGGAAAGAATTCTTATCATATCTCATGGCACTACACTAAGCTTTTTACAATCTATGCTTTTAGGTGATTCATTTGATGAACTTGCGAAAAGAAGATTCATAGGATTAAGCGGTTCTGTATCCAAACTAAAGCTTGAAACTAATGGTAAAGTTATAATCAATTATATGAATCAACGAATTTAGCCTAATTTTGACTGCTAAATTCTAGTTTGATGAACAATATTTCTTAGATTATATATATGTTGCAATTTTAATTCTTCACTCTAAATAGGTCATTGTCACTTATTTTAGTATAGATTATTTTTTGCAACATATGTACTTTCTTATTTTATTTATATGTTCTGAAGAAGTTAATTGATTTAAAGTTACTATCAAAAAGTATTGTGGATAAGGAAATTAATTTTTGAATTTGCTTAATACTGAATTATTCATGAAATTATATTCGTTTATGAATATAACCATTCAATGGAAATTTAGAAATAATTACTTTGGAGGCTATGCTAGAATGGATAAAAAATTTAAAAAACAAAGAATTTCTAATAAAAATACTGAAGGCTTCAAAAATAAATATTTAAAGAATAGATTTTTAAAAAGTGTTTCCTCAAAACTATCATTAAAAAATATAACTATAATTAGAAGTTTTAAAGCCATATGTTTCATTTCAATTTTAACTACTTTCATTATTGGAATATCATCATTTGTTACTATTAATGCGACTCATAATAATCTTAAGTTAATGTATACAAGCTGTCTTCAACGAGATATACTATTAAGTTCTATTAATATGCACTTAAATGATTTGAGGAATGATATTCCAAGCCAAATAGAGAATCCAAAAGAGTCATATAAAAATAATATTAATAAGGCAATTGAGGGTATTTCTACAGATTTGACTCAATATAAGTCATTGGAGTTTACATCTGGTAACGATGAAACAAATGAGCTTATAGATCAACTATTTGTTACTTTAAAAGATAACTGTAATGATATAACTAAAATTAAAAATAATGATACGACTAGTACTTACACAAAGAATTTAAATAAAACTAATTTTGAAAAAAATGATTATAATTTTTCAGATGTAATTTCTTCAGCAGTTACTAAGAATAAAGCTGATGCAGAGCAATTATTTAATCAAACAGATAAAGATTATATAAATGGAATTTTTACTTTGGTAGTGTTTTTTATTATTTCAATTATATTGATATTATTAATTGCAGCTGTGGTTATTAAATTATTAAAGAAATCTATCAGTTCATTTAACAGTATTTTAGATACTTTAGCTGTAGGAGATTTTACAGTTAAAATTGAAAGTGACGAAAAGTCTGAAATCGGATTAATGAAAAAGGAGCTTGCAGCTACTATAAATTCAATTTCTTATATATTAAAGTTAATTAAAAATGGCAGTTTATTGACTTTAGAAAAGTCTAAATCACTGGCATCTGTATCAAAAGAAATGGATTGTACAATGCAGGAAGTTGCTGTTGCTATACATGATATCGCTGATGGGGCTTCAGTTCAATCAAATGAATTAATAGTAATAAATGATACTTTTTCTAAATTAGGCGATGAAATTGGGAGTATTGCTATATCAATTAAAGATGTTGATGAAAATACTAAATCTGTTAATAATATGGCACAAAGCAGTAATGGTCAACTGTCTACACTTATCGAAACAATAAATATTATTAGTGACTCATTTGATAATGTTAGTGGAAAAATTCAAGGACTGGGGATAAAAATTTCAGAAATTAATAAAATAACAGATATTATAAACAGTATTGCAGAGGAGACTAATTTATTGTCACTAAATGCTTCAATAGAAGCAGCTAGAGCAGGTGAAGCAGGGAGAGGATTTTCAGTTGTTGCTGAGGAAATTAGAAAATTAGCAGTACAATCAAAGAGCTCATCTAATGATATCAACAGGTTAATTCAAGATATTTCTAAGGAAACAAGCACCGTAGTAAGCAATACAAATGGCGTTAATGAAGATTTAAAACAGCAAACAAATGTTATACAAACTTCTGTTGATAATTTCAAAAAAATCATTGAAGCTATTAATGCAATTCTTCCTAAAATAGAAGAGATAAATTCTACAGTTGAAGAAATTAACGAGAAGAAAGATCAGATTGTTGAAACAATACATTCTACAGCTAGCATATCAGAAGAGAATTCAGCTTCTTCAGAAGAAATAGCTGCTTCAACGCAAGAAGTTACTGTATCAACTGAAAGTTTAGCTAATACTGCACAGTTACTTGCAGATAATTCTAATAATCTTATTGAACAAGTTAATAATTTCAAATTAAAAGAAGACATTAAATAGTGTGATATTTTGGAATTTAACAGTGGACATTTAAGTGTATTATAAAATAAATTTAAATAAAAAAGGATTTGATATTATACATGTCAGCAACAATGAAAGATGTAGTAAAAGAAGCAGGAGTTGCACTTGGAACTGTGTCAAAAGTCATAAATAGAGACAGGTTGTAGGAATCTTGCCTTTATTCACACCGGTTCCAATGTATATGGAGAAACCTATAAACGAAAACTTGGATTTGTTGATATTTGCAAAAAGAATGGAATTAACTATAAATTATTAGAGTTAATAGAGCCACACGAAAACATAGAAAGTGCTTGTTTAAAGTTCTTCGAAGAAAATATGTCTAATGGAAAGTTAATAATTGATGGAATATTTTTTAGTACGGATAATCTTGCATTAATAGTGAAAAAAATAATTAAATCGTACGGAGTCAGCATTCCGGAGGATTTAAGATTAATTGGATATGATGGAATTAAACTGGTTCCAGAACTTGGATACTTTATTTCGAGTATTCGTCAACCTGTTGATTTAATGGCAAGAAAATGTGTTGAAATAATGCTCTCATTGATAAATAAAAAAACTGTACAGGAGATTAATTATTTGCCGATTACTTTTGTGGATGGTGGCACTACTAAATAATTATATACTCATCGGATTTAAAACAGCTGAGAAAATCGATGAAGAATTTGAAACAAAAATTTATGCTGATAGCAGAATTAGAAAAATATTATTTTCAAGAACCTCTATAAATGATCTTACTCTTGAACAAATGTTAACTTATTATGGTATTGCAGAAGTAATAAACTATTTAATATTTGATTTTGTGGATTGGAATTTACAAATGCATATCTGAAAGGAAAGTTCCATAACTCAAAACTTATTTCTGCTAATGTTTTAAAATGGAATATTGAGCCTTTACTATGAGTGTATGAGAGGGGAGGTAATTATGAAACGTATAGAGAAAATTTATAATTACATATTAAATAATTCTAAAAAGTTTACCAAGGACAAGTTGTTAGAAACCAAAGGATTCAGTGCTCAAGAAATTGGAGAGTCTCTTGGTATATCAAAAAATAATGTATGTAGGGAACTTAATGTACTTTGTAGAGATAAGAAAACAATTAAAATAAAAAAGAGACCTGTTCTTTATTTTGAGAGAGAATGTTTTGAAAATATATTATGCATAAAATTGCCCAATGATTTAGAAGAAATATCTGATATTAATGATTTTATTACTAGTGAAGTAAATGTTAATGCTGAAGATCGGTTACCTTTTAATTATTTAATTGGAGCAAATACAAGTTTAAAAAATCAAATTGAACAAGCTAAAGCAGCCTTAATGTATCCACCTAATGGTCTTCATACATTAATTATAGGTAGTACAGGAGTTGGAAAGAGCTTATTTGTTAATATAATGTATGAATATTATAAGCATATAAAAGAACTACCTGAAGATCCTCCGTTTGTTATATTTAATTGTGCTGATTATTGTAATAATCCTCAACTTCTTTTATCCCATATATTTGGTCATATTAAAGGTGCATTCACAGGAGCTGAAAAAGAAAAGGAAGGTATAGTTGAAAAAGCTGATGGAGGTATATTATTTTTAGATGAAATACATAGATTACCACCGGAAGGTCAAGAAATGGTTTTTTATTTTATGGATACAGGTAACTATAATAAGCTTGGAGAGACAGATAGGCACCGTAAAGCGAGTGTATTATTGATTGGAGCTACAACAGAAGATCCAAATTCTACCTTACTTAATACTTTTATTAGAAGAATTCCTATAACTATAAATATTCCTGCTTTTGATGAAAGATCTATTGATGAAAAACTAGAATTGGTACAATATCTGCTTTCAAAGGAAGCTCAGAGAGTAAATAAAACTATTAAAATTTCATCAGAAGCTATAAAAGCTTTAATAGGCAGTACGACCTATGGAAATGTTGGACAATTAAAATCCAATATACAGTTAGTTTGTGCAAAAGGCTTTTTTAATTGTATTAACACAAATAAAGATATTGAGATAAATTTAACACTATTACCTCCAAATATAAAAAGTGGAATACTAACCTTTGGGAATCAAACTAAGGATAATACAACTATGTGGAATAGAATACCTAACAGTATTACCATTAAACCTGATGGTAATAAAACGTTTTTAGAAACAGATGATTATGAAACACCATTTAATATTTATAGCATAATAGAGAATAAAACTTATCTTCTTCAAGAAGAAGGAATGAATGATGATGAAATAAAGAGTTTTATAACCACAGATATAAATATTCATTTAAAACAGTTTTATGATAGGTTTAAGAATGATATAAACCGTAGAGAAGGGCTATTAAAGATTGTTGATAAAAATATTGTTGATTTTGCAGAAGAAATAAAAATATTAGCTGAAAAAAAATTAAATAAAAAATTAAATGAAAGATTTATTTATGCTATAAGTCTGCATTTTAGCGCATTATTTAATCGCATTAAGAAAAATACAGTTTCAGTTTCAACTAATATTGAATTGCCATCCTCAGTTAATATCAAAGAGTATGAGGTGGCTAAAGAGATCCATAAACTCATAGAGCTTAGATATAACTTAAATATTCCATCTGTAGAGATTGAATATTTATCATTGCTTTTAACTTCGATACAAGAATCCACCAATCAAGAGAGAGTAGGTATTATAGTAGCTGCTCATGGTACAAGTACAGCTACAAGCATGGTTGCTGTTGCTAAAAAACTTTTTGACGCAGATAATATTCTTGCTGTTGATATGCCTCTTGAAAGAACACCAACAGATATTCTAGAAAATATGATTGAAAAAGTCAGAGCAGTTGATGAAGGCAAAGGGGTATTACTTTTAGTAGATATGGGCTCTTTAAATAGTTTCAGTGATGTTATTACTGAAAGAACTAATATAAATACTAAGAGCATTGATATGGTATCAACTCCATTAGTACTAGAAGCTGTTAGAAAATGTTCTGTTTGCGATGTGGATTTAAATTCAGTGTACTCATATTTACTTACCGACTTTAGAGGATATACAAACAATCTTATTACAAAAACTCAAGAAGAAGATAATCAAGTTATAATTACAATTTGTTCTACAGGTAAAGGTGCTGCTGTTAAACTTAAAGAATTAGTGGAGGCTGTCACCAATAATATTAAAATGAATAATAAGATTGAGATCATTCCGATTGGATTAAATAACTTGACGAAATCAATTAAGCAAATATCTGAAAGTAATAAAATTTTATCTCTTGTTGGTATTACAAATCCGAATATGGGAATACCTTTTATATCCATTGAAGAATTAATTGATGGATGTGGAGAAAATATTCTGAGAAATATTATTGAAGGTAAAACTATTAATCCTAATACTAAAGGAGAAGATCAAATTGTCTTGAAAAATCTATGCAAACAAACTTTAATAGAATTTATAACTTTTCTTAATCCGGAAAAAATATATTCCTTATTAGATGATTTTGTAAAGTCAATTGAAAAGTCTCTAAATGTACATTATGAAAACCCTACTAAATTAAGAATTATGTTTCATGTTGCATGCGCATTAGAAAGAATGCTTTTACACAATGGATTAACATATGATTCGCCTAATTTAAAATTAGACCCCAAAAGTTTAGATGCATTAATGGAAGCTAATTTAATATTTAAGGATGCATTGTCTATAAATTTAACTGATGATGAAATTTATTATATGGTTGATATCATTAATATATATTAAAATTTGGCATTGTTAAGAATATTAATAAGAAAGTATGTAAGAAGTATGCCGAAATATGTTAGAAGTATGCCGAAATATGTTAGAAGTATGCCAGTAATAATTTTAGAATATTAAATTGAATTTCATAAAAATACGCATCTATTTAAAATCAACATTTAGAAGAATATGCTTAGTTTGGCATACTAACTTGGCATGGTAATTGCTTTATATATTGGTGTAGAAATAATAAATGTAGTAATGAAAGGATGATGAAATAATGATCTCAGTAATAATAGGTACCCACGGTACATTTTCAGAAGAAATTCTAAAATCAGCAGAAATGATTTTTGGAGTTCAGGAAAATGTGGGTAGCGTTTCTTTTAAACCTGGTGAAGGTATAGAAAATCTAGTAGAAAAATATAGCGAACTTATAAGTAAATTAGATTGCACAGATGGAGTTTTATTTATGGTAGACCTTTTTGGAGGCAGTCCATTTAATGCAGCAAGCCTTATTGCAATGAAACATGACAATATGGAAATTGTAGCAGGAGTTAATCTTCCAATGATTTTAGAAACTTTGGGAAGTAGAGAATTTTCAGGTTTACCAGAATTATTAGCAATTGCAGAAAATTCGGGTAAAGAAGCTATAAGAGTTTTAACTAAAAATATTGAAACTGATATAGAAGATGAAATAATATAAACATTTTTATATTATCTATAAAAAAGATTACATGTAATTTTATATAAAACAAATATAAATTAAAAAAGAGAGGTATAAGAAATGGAAATTAGTTTTGTAAGAATAGACGACAGATTAATACATGGACAAGTTGCAACAGTTTGGACAAAGGATAGTGGCTGTAATAGAATAATGGCTGTTAGTGATGAAGTTGCAGCAGATGATTTAAGAAAGCAATTAGTAATTCAAGTATCACCTC
>Ga0302173_10000252_pt1 | contig 29038 bp, 27 predicted proteins | sample I_Fen_N3_1_FD_198785 | JGI IMG/M metagenome (GOLD analysis project Ga0302173, IMG submission 198785) | Peat permafrost microbial communities from Stordalen Mire near Abisko, Sweden - I_Fen_N3_1 | ecosystem: Environmental > Terrestrial > Soil > Wetlands > Permafrost | place: Sweden: Abisko... | reverse complement strand
CAAAGAAAGATTAAGGAGAAAGAATCTTATGAGAAATCTTAAAAAACTAGGGAATAACCCTATGAAAAAGAACTCAAGTTCAAGTAAAGGAGTCCAAGTTTTAACTCAACATATAGGTATTTCTGCATCCAAAGCGCGAAGAATAATTGATCAGATTCGCGGACGTTCTTATGAAGAAACACTTACGATACTCAAATTCATGCCTTATCAAGCATCTTCTCTCATTTTCAAATTAGTTTATTCTGCAGCAAGAAATGCTAATCATAATATGGGTTTAAACAATGCTGAATTATTCATTAGTAAAGCCGAAGTCAATAGGAGTACTATTAGAAAAAAGACAAGACTCTGTGCTCAAGGACACAGTTATCCAATAAAAAGAATCACGTGTCTTATAACAATCGTACTAAAGGAAAAATCAAAATCTTTATTAGATTAATCTAAAATTTAGATATTAAATTAAAAAGATATGGATGAAAAAAATAAAATAAAAAAAGAATTGTATGGCCCAGAAGACTAATCCACTTTGTTTAAGACTTGGTACAACCTACAGTCATCATTCTGTTTGGTTTGAAGAACCAAAAAAATATTCTATGAGTATACAAGAAGATCGAAAAATACGAAATTTTTTCAAGAATTATATACAAAAAAAAATCAAAGAATTTCTAAAAAAAGAACTTATAAAAATTGCTAAAAAAAAATATTCAAAAAAAGATCTACAAGAAAAAGAAAAAGATCTACAAAAATTACAAAAATATTATTTAAAACAATTAAAACAAAAAAAGCAAAAGAATAAAAAGAAGAAAAAACATTATTTTAAAATAGGCCTACCCCCTCTACCCCCTTTAGGCTTTGAAGGAATTATACGTATACGAATTGAAAAACAAGGAGTTAGAGCAAAGAAAACATTTGTACGAGTCATAATCTATAGCGGATTGGTACCAAAATTCTTATTGAAAGGGGAAAGACTGAAAGATTTGAAGGAAAATATAGAAAAACAAGAATTTTTCTATTCTATATACCCCACAAGATATCCCAGAAGACTTCGTCTTGAACTCGTCAAATACGCTAAAGAACCACTTTATAGCCACCCTAATCTTATTGCAGAATTTGTAGCCTTACAAATAAAACAGAGAGTTCCCTTTAGACAGACAATGAAAAAAGCTATTGATATAACTAAATCTACAGGTATAAAAGGAATTAAAATACAACTCGCAGGCCGTATCGACGGAAAAGATATCGCGCGTAAAGAAAGTAAAAGAAAGGGTAAACTACCCCTACAAATAATTTGTACCAAAATGGATTATTATTCTCATACAATTCAAGCTGTCTATGGAGTTTTAGGCGTAAAAATTTGGATATTTAGAAACTAGAATTAATAAAGTAGAAAAAATTGACTTTGTTTTTTTTCTTTTCAAATTAGAATTAGTTAGAGTTAAATAAAAATTTGATTGACTCTTTTAATATAATTGCAATGCTTAGTGTGTGATTCGTTAGTTTTTTCTTTAAAATTTAAAAAATAAGAACTGAAAAAGTCAACTAATCCTTACTAAAAACTTATTTTTTTTTAATCAAAAAAAACCAACCTATTGCTTCGTATTATCAAGATCCCAAGAAAAAGTCACTATAATGATTTAAATATGAATAAATCATATATTTGTAGCAACTGAAATCTCTTCTTTTTTCTCTAATTCATAAGAGAAAAAATCCGATTATTTATTTTAAGTAAAAATAAAGGGATTTTTATAAAAGGAAAGGTGATAGAAAGAAAGAACAAGATATCAATGTTATATCATCCCAATATGTATGGTCTATAAATCACGTGATAAAAGAAAAAGCAGTGTAACAAAGCATCAATAATTAAAATTTGAATCTTAATCAAATATTCAATTCAAAAATACTGAAAAAAGAGAAATATTAATAAAATAAAAAAGAATAAAGAGTCCCGAGTTAATAAAACTAAGGAAATTGACTCAAAAACAAATTTTGTTGGAAGCTCCATTGCAGAGTTTGGGCCTAATCATGAGTAGAGAAGCTATGGGAACGACAGAACCTTTGACTATATAGAATTCATAGAATTCTATTAAAAAAATTCTAAAAATTCATTAGGTGGGATGGCGAAACAAACTAAGAAAACTTTTAATTATTTATTCTGAAAGTGATGAATCGAACCTACGAATGAAAGAAAAAATGAAAAAGAAAACAGTAAATATTCGCCCGCAGAATAACTTTTTATTTTTTTTATTCGCGAGGAGCTGGATGAGAAAAAATTCTCATGTCCTGTTTTGCAATAGAGATGAGATTCAAAAAAGAACCATCGACTATAACCCCAAAAAATCCAAGTATCGTAAGCAACATAGAGGAAGAATGAAGGGAATATCTCGTCGAGGCAATTCGATTTCTTTTGGCAGATATGCTCTTCAAGCACTTGAACCTGCCTGGATTACAGCTAGACAAATAGAAGCAGGACGAAGGGCAATAACACGATATGTGCGTCGTGGTGCAAAAATATGGGTACGTATGTTTCCCGACAAACCTGTTACAATAAGGACTACAGAAACACGCATGGGTTCAGGTAAAGGAGATCCAAAATATTGGGTATGCGTTATTAAACCAGGTCGAATACTTTATGAAATGAGTGGAGTATCAGAAACTATTGCTAGAAGAGCTATCTCAATAGCTGCTCATAAAATGCCTATACAAACTCAATTTCTTATTTCAGAATAGAAATGTAGAGGAAGAAAGATAAAGTATTAAAGATTCAAAAGCAAGTGTAGGTTTCTTTTTTTCTGGATAGAAAATATTTCTTATTTTATTTTTGTACTGAAATAAAAAAAAATGTATGATTCAACCTCAGACTTTATTGAATGTTGCAGATAACAGCGGTGCTCGAAAATTGATGTGTATTCGAATCATAGGAGCTAGTAATCAACGATATGCTCAAATTGGTAATGTTATTGTTGCTGTAATTAAAGAAGCAGTTCCCAATATGTCTCTAGAAAAATCTGAAGTGATTCGAGCTGTAATTGTACGTACATGCAAGGAATTCAAATGTGAAGATGGTATGATAATAAAATACGATGACAATGCAGCAGTTGTTATTGATCAAAAAGGAAATCCAAAGGGATCTAGGATTTTTGGTGCAATCACTGAAGAATTGAGAAAATTTCGTTTTACTAAAATTCTCTCATTAGCTCCTGATGTATTATAAAAACTAGTAATTGAAACTATTAACTAATAAATGAGACTATTATATATTGGATATCTTAAATAGATGAAATTGGGGATTTTTTTTTTTAGGGTATATATTTAAAAAAATCAATAAAAAAAGGAAAACATGTTGATTACAAAAAAATTGCAAAAATCAATGAATTTGTTGTGACTAACGACACTATTTCCAATCTTATTACTTTGATAAGAAATGCTGACATGGCTAAAAAAGAAACTGTTCCAATACCATCTACAAAGATTACTGAAAGCATTGTTAAGATACTTTTAAGAGAAGGTTTTATTAAAAATGTTCGGAAACATAAAAAAAATAACAATAATTTCTTGATTTTAAGTCTACCTTTTTATAGAAAAAAAGGAACATATAGAACTATTTTAAAACGTATAAGCCGACCCAGCTTTCGAATTTACTCGAAATATCAACGAATTCCCAGGATTCTGGGTGGAATAGGAATTGTAATTCTGTCTACTTCTCGAGGTATAATAACAGATCGAGAAGCTCGACTTCAAAGAATTGGAGGAGAAATTTTATGTTATATATGGTAATTCTCATAAAAATAAAAAAGAAAGCTCTCAGTAATGTCATTACTAAAAAAAATGACATTTTGAATTATTCAGTATACGAATTTCATGCGATTTCGAAAATTTCGCAAATATTACTTAACACTAAAGGAGGTGTACTATGAAAAAGAAAAAAAAAAATAGTAGTCCTGGAAAAGAAAACAATGAACGAAATATTTTTGAAGGAACAATTGTGGACCCAATCAAAGATATTATGTTCCACGTACGTTTGGATGATAGTGATACAATTGTTCTGGGTTATCTATCTGGTAAGATACGTCGCAACCGTATACGTGTATTACTGGGAGATAGAGTCAAGATCCTGATAAATGACTCTGACCCAGAAAGAGGAAGAATTTTTTATAGATTTCCTCCTCAATCAAAAAAGAGTCGATTAAAAAAGTTGAGGGAGAATCCTACCTCTACTGAATCGACAGAAACCACAAATCTAATAAGAAGCGATTCCTATGAATCAAAAGATCAAAAGAATAACTGTAAAGACACAACGCCTAACCAAGATTAGGCAGATTGGGTTAAGTTAAAAAGTATTTTTTCTTTTTTCCATTCCGAATTATTGATTCTGACCTCGATACTGAAATCATTCTATTACACATGGAATGAAATTTAATTTTTAAATAAAGTACATATGAAAAAATTTATTTTTCCAGGGTACGTTCGCAAGCAAATAGACGAACGTACGTTCGAGGTCTCCCTCTCCTCGAGGACACATTGTACAGTCAAATGCTATCTATCTGATGAGCTCTTTCGTAAAAATATCCGGCCCTTGGTGGAGGATTGGGTAATATTGAAATTAGACTCTGATCTTAAAAAGATAATTATAGTGAGATAATTATAGTGATATAAGAAAGTTTTTTTATGCAACTAAGATCGGGGTTAAACCAACAACTATTCATGATTTCATATTCCATATGGAATCAATTATAGAATTTTTGAAAATAAAAAAAAAAGACTCTTATGATAAAACTTCGTTTGAGACGATGTGGGAAAAAGCAACGTGCGGCTTGAAGGACATAATTTTCTGTGGATTTTTAGATCTACCATTTTCTTTATAGAGTAATGAAAATGCTTTTGGTTCGACATAATTTGTTCTGTTCAAAAATCCGTAAACAGTACATGATGAAGCTCGAAATTTGATTTTTTTATTTGTTCTATCAAATAAGGGAAAGAATCCAGGGTTAGTGAGAATTAACTTAAATTTCATTTTAATTAATTGAAAGAAACTTTGTCAGTATATTCTTAACATCGAGATAAAAAAAAATCCAATTCAAACAAGAAAAAAAATAAAAGAGAGAAAGTGAAATTGTTGGAAATTGGTAAAACTCTTTTGATTATAAGGTGGAATGGAAGTAAATTCTTCATATTTTATTTATAAGTATAAGGAAATCAGAAAAAGGGGTGTTGCTTTCCCTTCGACAAGAAATAAAGATTTCCAAAAGAATGTATAAACCTAAAGATTCCAAAAAGAAAATATAAAGGATTCCGGAACAAGAAAATACTTCGTTGAAATTATCTCAACAATGTAATTGGATCATTTTAATCTAAATATCTTTCTTAGAGATAAGACAAACAAAAGAGTTTATAGACAGCTCAAGAAATTTCTTCATAAAGATTTTCCTTTGAACTTTCTCAAAATTATTTAACTTGAGTCATGAGTCAAAATGCTATTTTTATCTATAACGAAAAGGAAAAAGGAACTCTATTTTGATCATAGTGTAATTCATGATTTTTTGAGCCCTTTTTCCATTCTATAGATAAATTTAAATCATTTTTCTTGAGCCGTATGAGGTGAAAATTTCACATACGTTTCTAGGGAGGCTTTTTTTTATCTATATTTATCCCAATGAGCCATCTATCGAATCGTTGCAACTGATGCTCGGTCCCGAAGAGAAGGAAAAGATCTTGGAAAAGTAGGTTTTTATGATCCAATAAATAAAAAAACTTATTTAAATTTTTCTGCTATTCTTTTTTTTCTTAAAAAAGGTGCTCAACCTACAAAGACTGTTCATGATATATTAACAAGGACAGAATTTTTTAAAGAAAGAAGTTTGGGTTAATGAAAGCAAGGAAAGAACGAAATTTCAAAATAGAAAAATCAAAAAAGGTATACCTTTTAAGTAGGAGAAAGGGATTAATAAGATATGATTATACTATGACTTAAATAAGGTTTTATCTTAAATAAGATATGATTCGATTATATTTAAAATGATTTTTATTCAGAAATAGAAGGTTTTATTATATCCCTAAAGTGATATAATACTATGATTATTATCAGGTTTTATCTTAATAAGATATGATTCGATAAATGTTATTTGAATCAAAACCTATATATTTAATTCAGGATCTTAATTGATTAATCAAATACTACAATAGGAGGAGAGGTTTATGGCTAAAATAGCAGCCAAAATCATTGCTAGTTTCAACAATGTACATTTTTACGGACAGATATATGTATGGATATATCACCCGTCTTACAAATCAGAAGGCCTGTATCCGATTCGTAAAAATGTACATTGTTATCCCGCTATAAAGATAACGAGTTTCTTTGAATTCGATATTCAAATTGGGGATTTTGTAGTCCTAGAATACAACCCGAATGAACCAGAAGCTTATTATATCACTAAAAAGATAGTAAAGCTTTTTATATGTAACACCTGGCGGGTTTGGGGATGAAAGTCATATACGTGTATTACTGAGAGATAGAGTCAAGAAAAATAGATGAGTCTTATTTTTTCCCAATAAATTAAACAAAAAAAAAAAGAGAAATTTCTTATGGTTATGGATTATTTGGATAGGTTTCCTTATTATAGATATTAAAATGTTCTATTAGGCAAAATCGTTGCAAGTTCCAGTGACTATATCCATTGCGTACAAATATATTTTTTGGTAGAGCCGTGGATAGATCCTGTGTCAGGGGAAATAGGAGGCTTGTGTCCGACTCCTATATTATGTACGCTGTATCGGTCCAGAGATATATCTCAATAAGAAACTGTATCCAGATTTTGTAATCCTACAATACCCCATGAATGTACCAGAACATTTCAGGTGGTATTATATAATAGATGACATTTTATATCTATTTATGTTTCTCAATAACATTGAGATAAAGTCAAGAAAATATAGATGAGTCTTATTTTTCCCCAATAAATTAAACAAAAAAAAAAGAAACAATTCTTATGAAAATCCGAACATCAGTTCGTAAAATTTGTAAAAGATGTCGATTAGTTCGTAGACGTAAACAACTTACTGTGATTTGTCCCAATCTGAAACATAAAAAAAGGCAAGGTTAATCTTTCTCATTAAAAAAACCTTCCTTTAGAAATTCTTAATAACTTTGTTCAACAATTTTATCGATACAGGAAAAAAGGAAAAAGTTTTTTTATTGCTGCAATGGTACTATCAATAATTATATTAATTATATTGTTTTAATAAAGAACATTGAAGGATTTAAAAAATGGAAAGAGAGGGATTCGAACCCTCGGTAAACAAAAGTCTACATAGCAGTTCCAATGCTACGCCTTCAACCACTCGGCCATCTCTCCTAATATTATAATTATATATATTTTCTATATTTTTTGATGAAAAACTGAGTGAATGGGGAGTTTTCTTATTACAAATAGGTTTCATAAGAATAAATAATACCTTTCCAGTTTTGTATTTTCTTTTAAAGAAAATACTCCACGGATCTATTTAAAAATAGATAATCATCCCATGAATTTTTTACTTCAAATTTTTAGATTTATGATGTGGCATATTTATATTTATTATGCCACATATTATGCAAATAAAATAAAATATATAATTAATATTTGGAAGGTTTATTTTATGATGAAAAGATTTTTCCGTTGTTTGAATTCTAACCAAAAAAAACTTCTTGAATTATCTACATAACATAATCAAATAAAATCTTTTTTTATTTTATTGAACTTAAATGAAACAAAAACCTATTGATTAGTGGAATATTAAATTGGAATAAAAAGTCAACTATTTCATATTCATATCTTTCCTTGTCTTTTTTTTTACGTAATTTTTGACTTTATATTTACTTTGTTGTTAAGATCATTTTCTCGAGGGGTAATGAAAAGAATTATATGACGGATTAGTAATTATGCCTAGATCGCGTATAAATGGGAATTTTATAGATAAGACCTTTTCAATTGTAGCCAATATATTGTTGGGAATAATTCCAACAACTTCAGGAGAAAAAAAGGCATTTACCTATTACAGAGATGGTGTGATTTGATTCTTTTTTCTTGTTTTTTTAGCCTGTAGTTAAGTCTTACAAGAAATTAAGTCTTACAAGAAAAACGTATTGCGGGATAGAAAAAACCTAATAATGAAAAAAAAACTTACGCTTGGTGAAGGTAAAGTTTGTGAGGGTAAAACAATAAATCCCTTCTGTCGTGTATCCTCGATTGATGCAATCTCAGATGCTTTAATTATCCATTTGAGCATTGAGCAAAAGATTAAACCCATAGGTTTCTTCGTATTGCGGGTCAACCCTACTCTACTTAATACCCTATTAAGTATAGGGAAAAAGCACTACACTTAGAAATCAACAAAATAAAAACTTTGTTCGAAATAACCCTTTTCCTTATAAGTATCGGGACTAAAAAGAATGGTCGGGACAACAAACATCCATTTCGTTCGTACTTTGGATACCCATAAAACCATAAAAGATCGTTGAAGTAACTAATTCCCAGAAACAGAAAGCGTTAATAACAAAGAAATTATTGGAGTTACCTCTTTCATTTCATCGACTATTAATATGTATTCATTTCATCTACTACTAAATATGCAGTAGTAATATGAAGAGTTGGTGTTAAGAAAAAACCTCTGATGAGAAGGTTGACTAGAGATTTCTAGTAAAAATACTAGCTTCTTTCAGTTCATAATAAGATGAGAATAGTTAGATTTTAATTCTAAAGATTTTTTCTTCAGTATTATGTACAGAAGGTAGGAGCCGTATGAAATGAAAATATCATGTACGGTTCTGGAACGGAGACCTTTTCAATAGAATGAACGACCGTAACGAATGTTGGCTCAATCCGAGGGAAATTATGCAGAAGCTTTACAGAATTATTATGAAGCTACGCGACCAGAAATGGATCCTTATGACCGAAGTTATATACTCTATAACATAGGCCTTATACATACAAGCAATGGAGAGCATACAAAAGCTTTGGAATATTATTTTAGAGCACTAGAACGAAATCCTTTTTTACCACAAGCTTTTAATAATATGGCTGTGATCTGTCATTACGTGCGACTATCTCTACTATAGAAAAAAAAGAAATTAGCTAGTATTTACTAGAAAAAAAAAGGATTTCTACATAGAAATCGTCAAAAACAACGATTTTTATCAGCTGTAGGAAATAAACAGATTTCACGAAAATCAAAATAGGTAGAAAAAAGCCTCTACTTTTTATTCTATGGATAAAAAATCAAATTAATAGAGCAAGCATCGTAAAGATCAATTAGCGAGCTATTGTGTCGATAAAGTAAAGAACTGCTTACTTATGCCATGATAGGGGACATTAAGTTAGGAATCAACTTATGTAATAGAGTTGATCCACTAAGATATTAAGCAGCGGTGTAGTTTTAGATCCCAAAGATAGTAAGTCTTTTTTCTTATTGAGAAAATTCCTTTTCAAAGATTCTATAGCGATTTCCTATATGAAAACGAGATAGTTACCTCTCAGAAAATCATAATAAATATATTTATGAGCTATATATGCTTTATTCTTCTGAAGGTGGGAAGAAAAGAAAAAACTGATTGATTATTAACGAAATCAGAGTTTGAAACTTACTGTAATTAACTTTTTCTTTTTTTATAATTAATAAATTAATAATATAATAAAAAAAATGAAGAGAAATTGAATTATCTCATATAGAAGAAATCAGGATAAAAGAAATCAGAATAGATAAAAAAAAAAAAAAGAATAGATTACTGAGCCGTATGAGGTAGGAAACTCTCAAGTACAGTTCTAAGGGAAAGAATTCTCTATTCCGACCGGGGAGAAAAGGCCATTCTAGAGAGCGATTCTGAAATTGCAGAGGCTTGGTCCAATCAAGCTGCTGAGTATTGGAAACAAGCTATAGCGCTTACTCCAAGCAATTATATTGAAGCACATAATTGGTTGAAGATTACAAAACGTTTCGAGCTTAAATAAGATAAGATTACTCTATATTTTTATTTTGAATTCAATTCATTAAAATGAATTTTCTTTTTCTTATTTCTATTTATTAGAAAATAAAAAAATAAAAAGAAACCCATTACATTAAAGAAATAAAATTGATTTAAGAAGATCTAATCAAGAATTTGATTATAGCCTTTCCTCAAATATTTTTTTTATATATGAGAATATCGAATTCTTTATTTAAGGATGGGAAGAAAAGCAAGAATCGTGGTTGGGAAGGTTCTAGTAGCAAAAGTCATTGGAATCGATATTTGATATATTGGAATAATGCGTTTTGTTATTGATTGACCCTAGACGGATAAAAGAATAACTAAAAGAAAAGAAATCCAATCTATTAGTTAGTTATTTCCAACCAAAAAGAAAATAAAAAATAATTTTGATATGGCGCTACCCAAAATCCCCTATATCCATTTTGAGGATAGTGATTTTATACGTGATGATTTTGTTTTAGATCGTGATGGTGTAGTTAAAGAACCCATTTGGATTGATATATGCGAACGACTTTACATAGAAAGAACACTCTTTCTATGCAAAGAAATTACGACATCTTTCGCCAATCAGTTCATCGGTCTCTTGTTACTGCTGAATTCGGAAAGTGAGGGTTATAATGATACTGATATATATATATATAAACTCTCTTGGTGGAGACACACACCAATCAATAGCTATTTATGATGTTCTAAAAGTTATGTTACCTGAAGTGTCTACAATAGCTATGGGATTAGCTGCATCAGGAGCATCTTTGATCCTGGCCGGAGGAACAATTACTAGACGGATAGCATACCCAAACGCTAGGATTATGATTCACGAACCTAGAAGTGCCCCGACTAGCACAAAAAAAAATATAGATTCCTTAATAAAGGAAACAGAAGATATGCTTGAACTTCGTAACACAATTGCGGATATTTATGCACAAAACACAGGTAAACCTGTAGATGTTATACAGAAGGATCTAGAAAGAGACTATTTTATGTCGGCAACAGAAGCTCAAGATTATGGTATTATTGATCGGGTAGTCATGTCCAAAAAAGAAAATGAAATAAAACCTGAGTGATCCGAGTGATGAAATAGATTTCAAAGTCGAATTTTCCTTTTTTGAATATGGAGTATTCCATATTCAAAAAAGGAAAATTGAGAAAAATAACATTTGGTTAAGATCGATCGAAAGAAAGAAATTGGATTCTGTATAGATATATACACAATATGCCAACTATTACACAACTTCTTAGAAACATAAGACAGCCAAAAAAAAATGGTAAGAAATCTCCCGCTCTTAAAGGATGTCCTCAGCGTCGAGGAACATGTGCTAGGGTGTATGTGCGACTCGTTCAGATCATGAATTCGAACAGATAAGAGAATCTTTCCAGTATCAACGAGCAGTACTGATGAATAGGATAGTAACATTTAGGTATATTATATACCTATTTATTCTATACAAATTACAAATTGATGGTTTCCATTGGTCAAAATCCAATCATTTTCGATTTGAAATAAGAAGCAATTCTCCATTGGTAGCAAAAAGTTATCCATTAAGCGGAGGAAATAGCATTACATTAAGCTGAAAGAACGGACTCATAGGGTTAGCTACCTAGCCAACTTTTCGAATGAAATGCCGTTACTGTATAGATAACTCTTAGTGTGAAAAGGGCTATTACTTTCTAATTAATAGGTAGAGCCAAAGAATATGAACTATACAAGTTCACAAAATCTTTTGAAAAAAGAAGCTCCGGTGTATAGAGAGGACCTCACCGTTTGAGAGGTAACCATAGAAACGATGGAACCCACTCTTTTTTTGGAATGAATATTGAATTCTTTATTTAAGAATGGGAAGAAAAGCAAGAATCGTGGTTGGGAAGGTTCTAGTAGCAAAAGCCATTGGAATCGATATTTGATATATTGGAATAATGCGTTTTGTTATTGATTGACCCTAGACGGATAAAAGAATAACTAAAAGAAAAGAAATCCAATCTATTAGTTATTTTATTCAATAAAATAGAATTTTATTCTATGGCCAGAGTAAGGCGAGGATATATCGCTCGAAGACGTCGAAAAAAAAATCGTTCCCTTGTATCAGGTTTTAGAGGAGCTCATTCAAGACATACTCGAATGATTATTCAACAGAAAATGAGAGGTTTGTTTTACTCTCATCGAGATAGAGGCAATAAAAAGAGGTATTTTCGTCGTTTGTGGATCACTAGAATAAATGCAGTAACTCGTGAAAACCAAAAATTTGATAGTTATTGTAAGTTTATCCACAATCTGTATAAGAAGCAATCTTTTCTTAATCGTAAAATACTCGCACAAATATCTATATCAAATAAGATTGGTTTTTGTAAGATTTCTAATAAAATATTTAAATCTAATAACGTTTATGAAGAGATACTCAAATAATTTATTAGTAATGATTAAAACAGGATTCCCCGGGGAATGAACCCCGGGAAGATCGGGGAAGATATAGAAGAAAAAAATTCAGATAAAAATTAATACGAAAATATTTCAAGAAGATTTTTTTCCTTTTTTTATTTATAACATTAAGAATTCAATCTGATTTCTAAGCTTTTTCAAACAAAATATTTTAACTTGAGTTCTAATTTGAGGTTTTGAATGAATTGGAAAATAGGCTTATGGATTTATCGTTTTATGATGAGTAGTTCTTGAATTTGTTTTTTAAAGGATTAAAAGGACTAGTCCCTGGTTCGGTTCCGAGAGGAGGAACTCTCCGTTTTAGGATTCGTTTTGAATCCTTCGTTTTTAAAAGGACTAGTCCCTGGTTTGGTTCCTCCTTTCGGAACTCTCGGAATTGATCTTCTTTTATTTCTGTTTTTCTTTTTGTCTTTTTTTTTTTTACGACGGTCTAAGATATCGCGCCATTTTTTCTTAAAATGTAGTTCATTTTCAATAAAAGGTAATAAAGCTAAAAAACGAGCTTTTTTTATAGCATTAGTCATTAATCGTTGGTGTCTCAAGGTTAATTTAGTAACTCGTCTAGGTATGATTCTTCCTGCTAAACCAATAAATCGACCAATTGAATCTATATTCCTATAATGGATTTCCTTTCTTGATCCGATGTAAAAACGCATATCACGTTGGCTAAGAGGGTCTTTCGAATATTTATAACGAGATTCAAATTCACGATGAAGAAAAAGGTATTTCCGAAGAGAAATATATTGATAAATTTTCTGTATTTTGGATTCAGGAAAATCTTGTCTGAATTTATGAAAAGGGTTGTTGAATTTACCACCAAGAGGTTGCTTAGCTTTACGAACAAGAGATCGCTTGGCTTTACGAATAGGAAGAGGTTTTTTATCCATTTTTTTCTTTTTTTTCTTATTGGATTTTTTTATTCATTTAAGATCCTACTAAAATAGGTTTTGATTCAGATATCATTTTCTTAATTTCATTTATATATATATAATTTCATTTATATATATATAAATATATAAATATATATATTGAATATATACTAATGATATAATCTGCACGTTAAAATGAGATTAGGTTTAATAGATATTCTTTCCATTTATATATATGTATATCTATATTCTACATATAATAATATGGTAAGTTCTTACTTTATTTATTGCTTTCCAAAATAGAAAACATGATGTTTGTTTTCTTTGATCTATTTCTTTATTTTTATTTCCCTATGAGTCGTATGTTTGTTACAATAGCGACAAAATTTTCTCAATTCTAATAAATTGAGTGTATTAGAACGATTCTTTTGAGTAATATATCTAGAAATACCCATAGATCTCTTATTAATACTTCTTCGAACACAACTAGTACATTCCAAAAAAATTCTGACTCTAAGATCTTTCCCTTTAGCCATGAACCTCCTTTATATCTTTTGATTGGTTTAACTTAAACTCTCCTATTTTCGGTTTTTGAATCGAAAAAAAAAAGAAAAAATCAGTAAGAATTCTTAACTAGTTATTACATTTCTAAAGATTTTTTTGACATGAAATTATCTAGTTAATTTAATATGTATTATTTTAATTAATAAAAAATAGAATAAAAATGAAGTAATAGAATTTCTTTCTAAATTATCTAGTTTGATTGGAAATCTTTATAACTTACTTATTCTTATTTCGGTCTCTTCTTTTCAATTATTATTTCGTCTAGCTTACGCTAGACTAATGAATCCCATTTTTCCAAGATTTGATCTTATGTGGGCTTACTGTATTTCTATTCACTGGGTTTTGGATGAGCTAAACTTATACCTTTTATCTATCGTAAAGATTTGAAAAAAGAATTGTCACAAGGAATTCTATTCTCCTTCATTTCTTCACATATTAATAACTAAAATCAAAAAAAAGGAAATGATAAAGCATCTGGGAATAAACGATTTATTTCTATTAATATACCTGCTAAAGAACCAAACCATAGAGTACTTATCACAGGTGCCACAGAGAGATATGTCTTTATATCTTGCATTGTAAATTCTCTTTCATTATTTTATTGGAATACATGTATGGTCAGATGCTTTAGTTCAAGATTTTTTGAATTGATTTTTCCTTTTTTTTACCCTCAATTCCTATCTAAAATTGATATGTACAATGAACCCATAGATCAGAATTTTCTGTCCCACCTAACAAACAAAAGAAAGAAGCCCAGCATTACTGCTCAAATATGAATTCTTCATTTATAGGTTAGATTGCGTTTCAGATGTATATTATTTATTATAGTATTATAGTAAGTATTATAGTAATAAATGACAAGAAACTTTGATCTATATAGAGAAGAAAATGATCATATATATGGAAAATAAGACAAGGATTTTGTAAAATGACACTGTACAGCAAGTTCGAAAAGGGGTGTAGCGCAGCTTGGTAGCGCGTTTGTTTTGGGTACAAAATGTCGCAGGTTCAAATCCTGTCATCCCTACCTATTACTTTTGCTATGGGAAGTGAAAAGGAATTCATTAAGATCGTGGATTTGCGGATACTATATGTATAAGAAATGCGTTAGGATAGAAATAGAAAAAGCGCTCTTAGTTCAGTTCGGTAGAACGCGGGTCTCCAAAACCCGATGTCGTAGGTTCAAATCCTACAGAGCGTGATTCCGTCTATACAAAAACAAAACGGAGTCAAATTCAAACTGAAATTGAACCTCGGCTTCGAAAAAAGTCAATAAAACAAAAAAGAAAATTGATTAAATCAAAGGTCCAACTGATCACCACGTCTGTATTGTAAATATGCAGTTACGAATAATCCTGCTAAAGTGATAGGAATTAGGCCTAAGACAATTCCAAAAAGAAAAACTTCAATCATTTTGGTTTGAGCAGATAAAAAAAGGTTAAGATCTATCTTTAAATATTAATCTGAATTATCCATGAATCTCAATGACCAAGAAAATAATTGGCAATTTTTGCAGAAAGAGCCATAGAATACATGAAATCCCTGAGAAAGATTTTTATGAATTTTTCATTCAATTCATTTCAAATAAGTCGTATCTTTCTTAAACCAATAAATAGAATTAAGGTTATAGTTAAAGCAGCCATTAAAAAACTGAAATAACTAGTTATAGTAAGCATTAAAAGGCTAAATTCAATATGTTTTTTTACTACATATATTGTTAATAAAATACTTACCTAAATTCCAAATTGGATAGTAATCAGAACTATATAATAGATATATAATAGAATCCATTATTTGAATTCCGATGCTAAATTCACGATTCATTGATCATTATCGATAAAATACTAAAAAAAAAGAATTGAGTGATTTAATCATAAAAAAACGGATTCATTAGATATGATCTCGATTCATTTTTTGATTCCGAGCCAATAAATTAACTGTCAATTTTGTCAATTGAGTAAATTAATAGTATCAAAAAAAAAAGCTGTGTTATGCAAAATTATGTCATTTCATTTTATTTAAATGAGAATTTAAACATAATGAAATCCTATTTTCATTTTAAAGAATTTTTGAAAAAAAAAGAGTTGATTTGAAAAGAATTTCTATTTGAATCATTTCTTTTAATAATTGATCATGAATAAAAATTCATTCAAGAATATCTTCTTTCTGTCCTATGTTTTCTTTATTTTATTTATTATTATCTACCATTTTTTATTTCTCAATTCTGTATTTACTAAATTATTTATGATTATTTTGATTCTAACATACCACCGAATTCCTTGAAATGAAGGAATTCAAATAAGAGTTATAAAATTCATATATATATACATATGTATTCATAGTGAAATATATAAAAATGGATAGGTTTCCTTTGGAAAAAAGAAAATAAAGAAGCTGACAGCAAAAGCCATTGGAATCGATATTTTCTATATTTATATATTAGAATAATCTGTTTTTTTATTTATTGACTCTAATCAATTCAAAATATCTTTTATCTATAAAGGACCCGAAATACCTTATAAATACATCAGTTAAGAAGAGGCAATACAAAAGTATTGTAAACTGTAGAAAAAAAGAGATTGGCCGACACTAGCACTTCCACGTAATAACTCCACTAAAGGGGATCCTATTAGTGGAATGGCTTTAGGTACACCAGTAATGATATTGACTGCCCAATAACCCATTTGGTCCCGAGGTAAGGAAAAACCAGTTACATGTCGTTAATACAGCCAAAACCACACCTGTAACCTAAATGAATTTGCGGAAATCCACCAGATACACATGAAATACGTGTAGAATCATCATTAGAACCATTATACTTGCTGACCATTGATAAACGAGTTGACTTCAGTCATTATATACTGCACAGAAGAGAAAGCTTCTGTAACAGTAGGATGTTTAGTAAAAAGTCATAGCAAAACCTGTACTACTTAGTTATGTCAATAATAGAATATATTTAATGAATGATATCGAGATGTTTTTTTATCTTCTTCATTTTATCATTTTAAAGTTGAATGTAAAAAATGGTTCAATCAAATGGAATCTTGTATCTTTATTTATATTTATATATTTTATTTATATATTTTTGCCCTCTTTTTCTTATTCTTTCATTAAGACCGATCTTTTCGTAATTCTTATCATAATTGGCTAAAATCACTTTAGTTAGTTAAGCTTTCAAATTCTATTTTTCGAAGATGATTGATTACTTGCCATTTCGAAGCTAATAAAGGAAAGCTTATAAGAATTTGAAGTATCCTTTATTGATCTATTCCATCTATTGAATAAAATAAAGTTATCGATAGATAAGAGATAAGGAAAAAGGGGATTATGTAGCATTTTGCTATCAATCGAAGCTGCGTTGCTATGCCATAGCAAGGGTAGTTATACTAATTCGGTATACTCGAAATAAACTTTTGGTACAAAATGGACGATCTCACAAAGATAGAAAAAATAGTAGTACAGTAGTTTTCTATTTACTGATCCTATCTTTCACGGAATCAATTCCCTTCTTTGAATGTACAAAAATTTGTGGAGCTCAGCATGTCTGGAAGCACGGGAGAACGTTCTTTTGCTGATATTATCACCAGTATTCGATACTGGGTTATTCATAGCATTACTATACCTTCCTTATTTATTGCGGGTTGGTTATTCGTCAGTACGGGTTTAGCTTACGACGTATTTGGAAGTCCTCGGCCAAACGAATATTTCACGGAAACTCGACAAGGGATTCCATTGATAACCGAACGTTTTGATTCTTTGGAACAACTTGATGAATTTAGTAGATCCTTTTAGGAGGCCTTTAATGACCATAGATCGAACCTATCCAATTTTTACAGTACGATGGTTGGCTGTTCACGGATTAGCTGTACCTACCGTTTCTTTTTTGGGGTCAATATCAGCAATGCAGTTCATCCAACGATAAACCTAATTCCAATTAGAGAGCTATGACACAATCAAACCCGAATGAACAAAATGTTGAATTGAATCGTACCAGTCTATACTGGGGTTTATTACTAATTTTTGTACTTGCTGTTTTATTTTCCAATTATTTCTTTAATTGAGAAAAAGAGAATAAGAAGGATTCTTTTATTCCATTCGTTCGGAAAGATACGACCCTCATTATTATCCATGACTGTTTTTGTCTTGAGCATGACTATTTGATGAAATGTGGAGGAAAGTAGGGGAAATGGCCGATACTACTGGAAGGATTCCTCTTTGGCTAATAGGTACTTTAACAGGTATTCTTGTAATAGGTTTAATAGGTGTTTTTTTTTACGGTTCATATTCTGGATTGGGTTCATCTCTATAGTAATTGAATGGACCGGATTTTAGATATTCAAAAGTAAGAACTTAGCGGGTCCTTACCCTTTTTTGTTTGATTAGAGTGAAAAGGACCCGCTGATTCCTTACTTTTATAAATAGACTTTGATCTATTCCATAAACCAAAAATTACAAGGATGCCTTGTTCTGATGATTCAAACCATTCTATATCTTTTTTTATTAAGCATCTTTTTTAAGTTGAATTGATTAGTTGATTCATAGTCTTTACTCTTCACCTTATAATATTCACTCTTACAAAAGAAGAAAAAAGAAAATATTTCTATTTTTTGAGAAATCAAAATATTCTATTAACTTATTAACTATAATTAATGAGATTTTGAATCATTTTTAATAAACTACTATAACCTTAATCAAAACTACTTTTTGAATCAAAAAAACTTTGATCCGACTATAAATCAATGGACATTCGTCAAAATAAAATCCAACTTTTAACTAAAACAGTCAAAATCTTTTTTTTCTCGAAGTTCAAAGTTGAACTTAATTGAACAAGTGAATAAGTTCTATTTGGTCAATCAATTCCTTCCTGATAGAAATCCTTTTTACCTTTGTTTGTTCACTACTTTGTCTGAACCGAAACTAAAAAGTTTCAATAAATTCAACCAGGAAAAGAAAAAAAGAATTCTTATTTCATTTCAATACAAGACGACACAAGAAAAGAGTGCAAAATCTTTTTTCTTGTGTCGATTAAATAGAAGATTAGAAAGTAATCCCCAAAGTATTTTTTTCATTTTTCTCACCTTTACTGCTTTTTTCTATTTTCAATATTTATATATTTATTGAGTATTACTTAAATATGCAATAAAAGAGAAAAATATGTCCTGCAAAACAATATAAATTCTAAAAAAAAAGAGCAAAAGGATTTACAGGATTTTTGAATAATACATAATTATTATTGATTGCCAAGAAATTGATTAACTTGGTATTAATTTATGGACTTAGAAATTCATTTCATATAATTGAACTTTCTCAAACTGTTTCTTTTTCAGAACTAAAAACACTTGTGCCAAAATAACGAATGTGAAGAAGAACAAAAGGCCTTGGATGCGTAATGGATCTTGAAGAACTATTTCCGCATCTCCCTGACCAAAACCTCCTACATTAGGATTACTTGTTAATGGTTGATCAAGCTTGATGGATTCACCTTCTGAAACAAGAAGTTCTGGCCCTGGAGGTATAACATCAACCGATGGATGTCCATCTAACGCATCAACTACGGTTATTTCATATCCACCTTTCTCTTTACGTACTATTTTGCTTACTATACCCGCTGATGTAGCATTATAGACTGTATTGTTACTCTTTCCACCATCAGGATAAATCTGACCCCTTCCTCTGTTCCCACCTACATATAAGGGATATTTTAAGAAATGAATGTCTTTCTTCGTCGAAGGGTCAGGAGAAAGAATGGGAAAGACAATTTCACTATATTTCTGACCAGGAACAGGACCTATAACAAGAATATTTTTTTTATTCGGACGATAACTCTGAAAAGACAAATTTCCTATCTTTTCTTTCAACTCAGGAGAAATACGATCGGTTGGAGCCAGCTCAAATCCCTCAGGTAAAATAAGAACAGCACCCACATTCAAACCTCCTTTTTTACCATTAGCAAGAACTTGTTTCAATTGCATATCATAAGGAATTCGAACAATGGCTTCAAATACAGTATCAGGAAACACAGCTTGCGGAACTTCAATCTCCACGGGCTTATTAGCTAAATGACAATTGGCACATACAATGCGTCCAGTTGTTTCTCGCGGATTTTCATAACCCTGTTGCGCAAAAATGGGATATGCATTTGAAATAGATACTTGACTTAGTACATATATCATGATCGATACATAAACATAAATGGATCGAGTCATTTGTTTTTTTATCCAATAAAAAGGATTTCTATTTTGCATGTACAATTAGAAATTCTAGAAATTCTACAATAAGTTAGATAGAAAACTAGTCTAGTTTCCTATAAAGAATCTGTTATCATTGTACTGAAATAGTTTTTATGAAATAGTTTTTTGACAATATAGGACTAATACGTTGAACAGGTAAAAATAGAAAAAAATCACTAAAAAATGATTCATTCGTTTTAGAAAAAAAAAGAATCCTGATTGAATTGATATAAGAAGATCAAATTCGTTTTTTATTCATTCATTGAATGATAAATTACTACAAGCGAAGGAGATACACGATTTAAATAATTGAAGATCCAATATTTAACAATTGCATCTAAAATAACTGGAAAAATAGAAACAAGACCAGATATAATCTGATCCTTATATGCTAACCCAAAATCGTTGTAGACCGAACCAATTAGGAGTTCCCAATTATGAGTTGAATGAAATCCAATTCCTAAATCAGTAACTAAAATAATTGAGAAAGCTTTTGTTGTGTCACTTAAGTTATATAGGAATTCCTGAGCCCATGAATTAAGAATCATAAGTTCCTCATTACTCAGAATAAAATAACCACTTAAAATACTGAAACAGATTAGATTTGTTGAGAAATGCAAAAGGATATAAAGATTATATTCATTGTATGTACTAACTAATTTTATCGTTTCCTTGTGTATTTCTATACTGGGTTTTTTTATATATGTTTCGGAGTACTCTTTTTTCATTTCCTCTAAAAAAAAAAGCTCTTCGAATTCTATGAATCTTTCTAAAACATATTTCTCTTGAATATAATTCAAGAGAGTTTCGGATTGACTGGTATTCCACCAATTACTAATACAAAGTTCCAAACATTCTTGAAATGAAAGAAAGACTGACCAGGGCAAAAATGCTATAGATACAAAATATGGGAAAGAAGACGATGTTTTCTTTTTTTTCATTTTTTATTTGTAAAAAAATAAGTTAATAAACCTCCTTTATTCAATGACTCTAAATCAATGACTCTAAATATAAATAAATAAGTCTAAATGATATTTATTTCATTTATTTATCGAATGAAACACGACTTTTCTAACAAGCAGGGTATTGAATCTACAGATCGATTCTTATTTTCTTTGTATACTAAATTAGTTGTTAGATTCTTATAGAAAGAGTCTAGAAATTAGGATAAAGGTTCTTTTTTTTTTTTTTACTTCCTTCACCGTACTTTATAACCAAAACTCATAAAAAGAAAATATCAATTCCAAATCCTGTACCTCACAAAAAGGCAGGATTGATTACGAAATTTATGTCCGTATAAATCTCTACTTTAAATTTATATTAATTTTTTATATTAATTTATTACTTCTTCTTTTTTCTAGTACTAGTATACCAGAATGGAGTTGGAACCCACATATATATATACATATACGAGATATATTTATTTGTCATATAAAAAAATAGTATACCAAAAATTAATTCTTTTCTTAATTTATTTTATTATTATTATTAATTAGAATAGATTACTCTAATTTATTAGAGTAACATTTATAGTAATTTTATATCATATAACTATTCTCATATGATATAACTATATCTTATGTATTCTTTTTTTTTTTGTTTTTTCTATAGTGTGTTTTATTCACATATCAATCGAAGGAAAAAGAAAATCGAATTAATATATTTATTTTGTTCGAATGAACATTTCGAAAAGACTTGAATTGGATTAAAAATGGAATTCACGAATTCCTTCTCTTTTCTTCCTGATAAAACTTTGATTCTTCATTCAATTTATTTCAAAATACTTCAATAGGTACACACAAGAAATAGGCCAATTCGACAGCTTTTTGTTCAATTTCACGCGGCGTCAAAAAATTATCATACGTATGAGTCAAGGGAATGGACCCTTGACCCTTTATTTCCATATAAAGTACACGACGAGAATAAATGCCCTCTTTATCCTCAATTCTAATTGATTGGATATCTTTCATAAGGAAGCGAAGAAAGATACGACGATTTGATCCAGGGAATCCCCAACGAAAAATACACACAATTCCTTTTTTTCTATCAAATTGGTCATAACCACTCCCTACATTCCAAAAAATTGTGCACCACAAATAGGAACTCATAAACAGACCTGCCATCCCATAGAAAGACATTATGATTCCTTGTTGAAAAAAAAGGATTTTCTGAGACGGAAATACGTATATAATATTTCTACCAAGATAACTGGAAGTTCCAACCACTAAGAATCCTAGTGAACCTAAAAAAAGGATAAAAGACCAAAAAAAATTACTTGTTTTTCGAGACCCCCTTAGAAATTCTATCCATATATCTTTTGATCGCCAATTCATACTATACTAGATCCAGTTGCATTCGATTGGAATTGAGAAAATAACCCAATTTTGACTTTATTTTTCTTCACCCCCAAGGAATTCTTATAAACTAGCACTTAGAGTAATTGATTAGATAGATTATTGATTAGATAGATTAGATATTAGCACTATTCAATAACTCCCAATTACTCTACATTGTCTAGAGTAATTGGTTATTCAAAATATTCGCTGATCCACCTTAAACTAACTATACTTTGTTTGTAAATCTAGGATTTATAAAATATTATTTTTTTGCACATAAAAAAATAAAAAAATAATTGAAAATGCCGGAAATACGAGGCCTATTAAAGGTACAAAAATAGAAGGTAAATTAAGATCTGTCATAGAATGGGTGCCTTGGTTTGAATTTCATATTCGTATATTTCTATATTTCAATTTCTTTGTTTTTTTACCTTTCTACAATAATTGAATTTCGATTTTTTTGATTCCGTGGGTTTCTTTAGTGTTGATTCTAGAGTCACTTTTTGCCTTTTTTTCTTTTTTAAACCTTGGATTTTTCCTCTACTATCCCCATTTTCTACCTCGCGAACTTAAAAAAAAAAGAAATAATTTGAAAAACTTATTTTTTTTTTTTGAGAATGAAAAGAACTAAGGAATGTGCTATTCACCGTATGAGTGAGATTACCGTTTTTGGTTTTGAATTACCTACTTAACTCAGGGGTTAGAATATTGCTTTCATACGGTAACAGTCTTTGATTCAAATCCAATCATAGATAATAGATAGAAGTTTTTAGATACCACTTTATTGACTTTAATATCTAAAAACTTCATACCTATAAACTTTATAAAAAACAAAAAAGTCTACTGGAAATTCTCATAGATGTTGATGTGTATCCATTTGTGATACATGAATTCGAAAATAGGAATGAAGGATTCAATTTATTTAGTTTGAATTCGGCGAAAAAGTAAAAATTCTATGAACTCTTATTTGCTTGGATTCAAATCTGACGAGAATAATATTCTACCACTAAGGATTCCTTTATTTTCAATAAGACCCCTGACCTATCTATTATTTTCTTTACTTGTCCTTGAAAGTTTCTTACTTTAAAGTCTTTTGTAATACTTAAATGTTTTGACTTTTCAGGTTGTATAATCTCAATCTTTTTAAAAAATCTTTTGGGATTCTTTGTAGTAATAATATCTCTGGGTTTACAACGATAACTGGGTATATCAACTATATGACCATTAACTAAAATATGTCTATGGTTCACCAATTGTCTGGCTCCAGGAATGGTTGAAGCCATATTCAAACGAAAAACGATGTTATCCAAACGCATTTCAAGTAGTTGTAACAAAACCTGACCTGTTGATCCTTTGCTTTTTCCAGCGATATGCATATATCTAACTAATTGTCGTTCTGTCAAACCATAATTAAAACGTAATTTCTGTTTTTCTTCTAAACGAACGCGATATTCCTTATTTCTTTTCCTAAAAGGAATTTTTTTGTTTTCTTTTTTATTTTTTTTATATTTCGATTGGGTAACTAGTCCTGGTAAAGCTCGTAGACGGCGTATTTTTTTTAAACGAGGTCCTCGATAACGAGACATATTCGGATGTTTTCTTTTTTATTTTTTATGAGAATTTCATTTTATAAATAGAAACTAAAACTGAAATAAAGGATCAAAAAAATAAGATCGACTAAAGTTAAGTAAGATACTAAAAAAAAATAAATTGTATCATCATATATATTTTTTGTATATAGATTTTTTTGATTGAAAGTTGAAGCTGGCTCTTTTTTCTATAGACATTTAAGACATTTAATTCCTCTAATCTTTCTTTTTTTTTTTTTGAATTCTTATTTCATTAAGAAAATAAGGATTGTTTTCACTTAATCGTAATAGAAAATTCCTTTTTAGTTATTAAAAAGATTATTGCTGGTCAAATAAAATATATCCTAAAATATATACTATAAAAATATAGTAACATATTTTTTTATAAATATAAAAAAATACAAATTTTCTTTCTTAAAAAAAAAAGCTCAAGAATTTTTAATACAAAATATTATGTTTGATAAATGAAACATTTCTTTCTGATTTGGAAAAAAGAATGAGTGTGGTATTTTACTAAGATTTTATATTTTATTTCGTTGAGATAAAACAAATTCTTAGAATGAATTTCATTTTAGAATTGAAATTCCGCTTTAAAAAATTTTTCTTTATATTATATATATATGAATATAATGTAATCCAATCTTTCGTTTCATAAAAGAAAGTTGGGACGGAAGGATTCGAACCTTCGCAATAACGGGACCAAAACCCGTTGCCTTACCGCTTGGCGACGCCCCATTTTTTATATTCAAAACTAACAGAAATTTGATATTAAATTATTTTATCATAATATTGTTTGAATGTCAAGCCCAACCCAATTTATGGAATTCAATTGCGGTTGTTTTAGCTTATAATCAAAAAAACCTGTCTTAAAAAATCCAAAAAGTTAACCCCCATTCATATTCATTTATAATTGTTAATGTGAATAATGTAAAGGCTAGGATAAGCCCGTGAAATATCGTAGCATATTGTTTTATATTTTTTTTCAATTCAGTATTTCAAAATTTTTTCATTTTCAAAATAGATCCTATAAAATACAGAAGAACCTCTATTACAAATTTGTAATAGATATATAAAAAGATGAATAATTCTAAAGATTATAACAAAATTATTAAATAAATTTAATATATTAGATGGAACGTCCAATTCCAAATAAATCTTTAAATTTTGTTAATTAAAAAATTATTAAATTCTGTGAGAAATTTTTTGATCATAACCATATTCAAGTATTATTCAAATATTTTACTGAATATCAACATGTCTTGATGGATAAAATAGATTCCTAAAAACAAAATAGATGATTCGTCAGATTCTGTTGATTCTTCTGAATCTGGAAAAAAATCAAAATTGTAAACTCTTTCAATTCTTATTGTATCGTGATTTTCATATATTTTAAAGTAATTCCCATAAATCTAGTGAATCGGCATAAAATATCCAAATTACTTGAATAGCATATTCTTTTTTATTCAAGTAATTAGGTCTTTTATCAATTTAAAAGATTACGCGGTACAATTGAATCCAATGAGCCCTTTTCCAATAAGTATTCAGCTTCCTGTACACCCTCGGGTACTTCGATCTTCATTACTTCTTCAATCACTCTTTTACCTGCAAATGCAATGGTTGCATCTGGTTCACCAATAATTATATCGCCAAGCATTCCAAAACTGACACCACCTGTTGTAAGTGATGTCAGAAGTGACACTAAAAAGAAGTTTTCATGGAATTGAAAATTCCATAAAGTCGAAGATATTTTACCCATCTGCATTAAGCTGAAACTTCCTTCTTGCATACGAGCTCCTTCAGAAGCACAAGAGCGGAAATATATAAATAATGCATTTGAAAAAACCATTATTTTTGACTTTTACTCTACTTCCCAGTAATAGACCATCACGACATATATCACTCGAGAGATAACAATCAAATCTTTGATTGTTATGATCCAAATGTACGCGGAACATCCCATTTGGGATTTCCTTGACAACTGTCCCAGTTTGAAATTGGTCAATTAGATCTAGTTCTTCTTCAAGTAATTCTTTCTCGATATTTTTTCGTTTCTCTTCCATTCGCTCTCCACTTGTAATCATCTTTTTGAATTTATCTTGTTTCATCTTAGAAAAATCTTTATTATATCACTTCAATGATATAATGGACTCTTCTTTTTATGCGTCTAAGACCAGAGTTGTATTCCAATATTACCAGATCCCCTACCAAGGGCCAGATATTCTCACGAAACAGCTCATGAGATAGATAGCATTTCACTATCCAATCAGTCCCGGACAAGGAGGCCTGGAACGTACGTTCGTCGATTTGGTTGACTATGTACGCTGGACTATATATTAGTGCCATATAAGTCCTCCCTTTTTATTACAAAATAAGGGTTATATTCTGGATCTCGGTTATATATATATATATAAATCGCTGTATGAACATAAAAGAAAAAAACGAATTAAAGAATTGTAATGATAATTTTGAAAAGATGTATGTACTATTACGGAATAGTATAACTTATCTGAAAAGCTGCTATTTCTAACTTGAACTTGTTTAATACGAGTATTCTTTTTTGATTCGAAAATAAGACAAAGTGAATTCTAATATACGATATAAGATGATTTCTTATCAGAACTCAGACGGGATAGAATCCCATATTATTGGTTGGGTTTAGCTTACCCAATTTCTTAAGTATCGAGGTCAGAATCAATAATTCAGAATGGAAAAAAGACAAAATACTTTCTTTAGGAGTTTCAATTTATTCATTTTGAATCCTTTCTATCTTCTACTTCTTTTTTAATTTCCTTTTTTCCTGGATTCTTGATTTCATTTCGATTTCTCTATTGATTCTATCCCTATGGGATAGAATCAATAGAGAACCTATGAATCTATATTATTCCATTTCAATCTCTTCCCGATACCTCCCAAGGAAAATCCCCAATTGGATCCAAAATTGACGGGTTAGTGTAAGCTTATCCATGCGGTTATGCACTCTTGAAAAGGAATCAACTTTCTGAAAGATCCTGGCTTTTGTGCTTTGGTGAGTTGTGCTAGATCCTTTCAATGACCTATGTTGTGTTGATCGTGGTTCAAACCAAAATGAGTAAAATAAAAAATAGAACAAAATGATTCCATAAACCGAATAGAAAGGAACATAGTAATTCTCTTTTCATAAATTTACTCCTTATTTTTTCAGAAAAAGAATATTTTATTCATTATATGTCCTTTTTTTGCAAAAAAATATGGATATAGATGGTGAAGTGAATAAGTATTTGTTTTATAATATATTTATATTATACAATAACTTTTGTATATCCATACGCAGATATTTCTGAAAAATTAGTTGAAATATCAAAAAGAAATCCTTAAAAAACCAAATTTTTCTATTTTTTTCTTTCTTTTTCATGGATGATTTTTTCAATCAGGAAAAATCAGAATTATGCCAGTTATTTGAATCTAGTATACACAAAGACTTGGATTTTTTCAAATGTTTACGATAAATGCTTAGCTACAAATCTTTTCTTTACTATAATTAATTAATTAATTCTTTTTTAGATACAAAGTCTTTTAGGTAAAAATAGAAACGAGATTGTTATCCTTACCAACTTGATTTTGTTGCACCCGGTAATAAACATGCATGAACCATTTGTCGAAGTATGTGCCCGGATAGTCCAAAATCTCGATAGTGAGCTCTAGGTCTTCCAGTAACAAGACAACGTCTATGAAGACGTGTAGGTGCACTATTACGTGGTAGAGATTGCAATTTTCTCTGAATTTCTCTTATTTCTCTTTGATTCAGGGATGAGTCTTTGCTTTTCTTTTTTAAGGACTGACGAATCAAACGATATTTTTCTTCCAATTTCTTTCGCTTGTGTTCTCTCTGAATTATACTTTTTTTTGCCATATTACTCCTTTTTTTTGATGGTAAAAATTAATTGTTATTCTATGTCCTATAGAATGATCTAGAATGATCTAAGGGTTTGAGTTTTTCATCTGTAAAATGAAAATGAGGAGTTTCGAACCCTTTATTTTTAGCCAACTAAGATCATGGCGTGTACTAGGGGCTATAACTCCAAAATGTTCTTTGAAAAAAGAGAGAGAAACATTAAAAGATTGGAGACCCTCTTTCAAATATCTATCAAAATGGTATGTATATTTTGATCCATTTCGAAAGAAATCTCAAGAGGGTCCATAAAAATAGGTACAATTGGGAAGCGATATTTCTTTTTTAGGTACAAAATCTTTTAGGTAAAATTAGGTAAAAATAGAAACGAGATTGTTATCCTTACCAACTTGATTTTGTTGCACCCGGTAATAAACATGCATGAACCATTTGTCGAAGTATGTGCCCGGATAGTCCAAAATCTCGATAGTGAGCTCTAGGTCTTCCAGTAACAAGACAACGTCTATGAAGACGTGTAGGTGCACTATTACGTGGTAGAGATTGCAATTTTCTCTGAATTTCTCTTATTTCTCTTTGACTCAGGGATGAGTCTTTGCTTTTCTTTTTTAAGGACTGACGAATCAAACGATATTTTTCTTCCAATTTCTTTCGCTTGTGTTCTCTTTGAATCAAACTTTTCTTGGCCATAAGTTACCTCTATTTTTAATAATGATACAGTTAAAAGCCGAATATAATAATATAAGAAGGTAGATTTCTACCTCTCCATCTCTTCATCGAAAAGAATGAGATTGTTGATAATAGATAATAGAGTAAATAAAAAGACAATAAAAAAAGAAATTAACCAAATTTTCCTGATGTTGAGGCTATCAAGAAAGCTGCATAAGTAAATATATAACCTACGGAAAAGTGGGCTAATCCAACCAATCTTGCTTGCACAATGGAAAGAGCAACCGGTTTATCTCTCCAGCGAATCAAATTAGCCAAAGGTGTGCGTTCATGAGCCCACGCTAAAGTTTCAATCAATTCCTGCCAATATCCACGCCAAGAAATTAAGAACATAAACCCTGTAGCCCAAACAAGATGTCCAAATAAGAACATCCATGCCCATACCGATAAACTATTCATACCAAAAG
>Ga0302173_10000251_pt1 | contig 29065 bp, 24 predicted proteins | sample I_Fen_N3_1_FD_198785 | JGI IMG/M metagenome (GOLD analysis project Ga0302173, IMG submission 198785) | Peat permafrost microbial communities from Stordalen Mire near Abisko, Sweden - I_Fen_N3_1 | ecosystem: Environmental > Terrestrial > Soil > Wetlands > Permafrost | place: Sweden: Abisko... | reverse complement strand
GCTTACCGCGTAAAAGATGCTATCGCCGACTGGTTCACGGAGAAATATGATCGTCGTCCATCAGTTCGCTTAGACAGCCCCCAGATGATGATCAACATTCATATTGCTGCCACACACTGTACGTTGTCATTAGACAGTTCGGGCGAATCGCTCCACAAGCGTGGTTATCGTGTTGCTCAGACCGAAGCTCCATTGAACGAGGCATTGGCTGCAGGAATGCTTTTGATGGCCGACTGGAAGGGACAATCGAACTTTCTGGATCCTATGTGCGGATCGGGTACTTTATTAATCGAAGCAGCCCTGATAGCGCTTAATATACCACCCGGAATTTATCGTTCTTCTTTTGCATTTGAAAAATGGAACGACTTTGAGGAAGAACTCTTTGACAATTTATACAACGATGACTCGTATGAACGCCCGTTCAATTTCAAAATATACGGATCGGACAACTCGCCACGGGCTATAAAAATAGCCGAGCAGAATATTAAAAGTGCCGGACTAAGCAAGTATATAGAACTACAGATTATGCCTGTTCAGAAACTGGAAGCACCTGCCGAAAACTGTATGATTGTCACCAATCCTCCCTATGGCGAGCGTATCACCTCCGATGATATATATGGATTGTATGCAGCGTTGGGTACAACGGTGAAACACAAGTTTCCGGGTAGTGCCGTTTGGATTATCAGCTCACACGAAGAGTGCCTGGATAAAATTGGACTAAAACCCACCGAACGTATCCGATTGTTGAATGGATCGCTCGACTGTTGGTATTGCCGTTACGACATATTTGCAGGAAAACGGAACGACTTTCTGGCAAACAAGCGGGAGAACAAAGGATAAGTAACAAATATTTCAAAAATAATACACTGGCTTTCAATCGGTTCAAAAGTGCCAATACTGAATTCCGAATTTAAAACGGTTCAACTATTTGCCAGTTCCAAAAAATACCTTACTTTTGCACCGCAATCGCCCAGATGGCGGAATTGGTAGACGCGCTGGTCTCAAACACCAGTGGATTCACTTCCATGCCGGTTCGATCCCGGCTCTGGGTACTTTTAAAATAAAACCTCAATTGATTATCAATCAATTGAGGTTTTTCCATTCTCTTATTTTCCCCACATTTTCCCCGCAGGTGAAAAAAGTCAATTTGAGAATCAAATATCTCTTACACGTAATGATAATAATAAAGTAATATCCCACCAAATCAAAATAGATGAGACTACTAAAATTTACTCTATCTATCAACAGTATAAAGGAATATTATCCAAGGAATGCGGATGTTATATACGAAAACAATGCATAAATGATTTTTCTTCAGGTTATTAAACAAGAATACTACATCTCCTGATAAAATTGTACACTTTTATAATTTGGAATCGCTGAATAGACCAAGTTATATATCTTATCATCTAAAAACGCTTTAGAATTTCCATTGAAATGTAATTGACACGGGAATGATTTAGTCATTTTGTTATACAATCTATGATTTTCTATTTGGAAATTTTCTTCTATCCATTGATTTTTCATTGTGTAACATTTATCGATATCCGAAATAACAAATTCTTCTCCAAAATCAGTATAAAAAGTGCAAAAAATCTCACAAAACGTATCAAGTTTAATTCTATCTTTATTTTTTAGATAGCAATTTGCCCATACAAACTGATTGCTATAAGTGTTGCTTTCAATATCATTCTCTTTGGTTTTACTCAATAATTCTTTTATCAAACCTGCTCTACCAATAAAACCTCCACTGTTTAGATAAATATACGGAGTATTCTCGCAACAATCATAAAACTTAGCTAATCCTTTATCAGGCCAACAACCAGTTTCAGCTGAGAAAACTAAATCTGAATCAAATTTTGAAAACTTTTCTAAAATCTCAACTTCATCGGCAATAAAAATAGCATCAGTTCCATCTGTAAATAAAATTAACTCATCATCATTTATCTCATCTAAATATGCTAACAATAATTGATCTTTCAATTTCATTGAGTAGAAATCTTGCTCTTTTGAAACTAATACCACCAACTCAAGACCATTCAATGCACATGACAATCTTAATAAATTAAAATACTTATCGTCTTTGTCATTAATAACTGTTATAACTTTCATAATGTAAATTTAATTTACTCTTGAATTTTACGTTTTAATAAATGCATATCTATATTTTTACGATTAACAAAATATAGGTATAGAACTTAAGTTTGACTTACCAATATTTATAGATTTTGAAAAGTATTCTATTGTCCTCATTAGTCCATCTTCGAGAGTTACAACAGGATGCCAATTGTCTAGTTGGCTTTCTGCTAAGTAAATGTCAGGTTTTCTTTGTTGAGGATCATCTTTTGGTAATGACAAATGAACTATCTTTGATTTTGATTTTGTCAGCTTTAATATTAATTCGACTAATTCAAGTATAGTAAATTCATGAGGATTTCCAATATTTACCGGCCCCGTAAATGAATCATCAGTACTCATTACACGCAACAGGCCTTCAATTAAGTCATCAATATATTGAAAGCTTCTTGTTTGAAGACCATTTCCATAAACCGTAATATCCTCACCTTTTAAAGCTTGAACAATGAAGTTAGAGATTACTCTTCCATCAAGCGGGTTTAACTTTGGTCCATAAGTATTAAAAATTCTAACGATTTTGATTCTCAAATTATACTGGCGGTAATAATCCATAAAAAGAGTTTCAGCAGCGCGTTTCCCTTCGTCATAGCATGATCTGAGACCAATTGGATTTACGTTTCCCCAATATGTTTCAACTTGCGGATGTATTATGGGATCACCATACACTTCACTGGTTGAGGTTTGGAGAATCCTGGCATTGGTTTGCTTGGCTAAATCTAACATATTTACTGCTCCATATACAGATGTCATCATTGTTTTAATAGGATCATATTGATAATAATAAGGAGATGCTGGACATGCCAAATTATAGATTTCATCTATTTCAGCAAAAAAAGGAGATGTGATATCATGTTGAACAAGCTCAAACCTTGCATTATTTTGCAAATGAACTACATTTTCCTTTCGCCCTGTGAAATAATTGTCGAGGCATATAACTGTATTACCATCATTTAGTAATCGTTCGCAAAGATGTGAACCGATAAAACCCGCTCCACCTGTTACCAATACTCTCTTTATTTTCATATTTCATTAGTATTTTATATTTCGGCTATTATTATAAATCCAAACATATCTCCTTAAGTTGTATATAAATCAATAGTTATCTAAAACTATTAACTGTATTTTCGTTTACAGATATTTTTTTATTCAGAACGAAATCATAAAGCGTCAATTTTCTAAGTTTAAAATAACTTAGCCAATATTTTTTTAGCACGATAAGATAATTTTGCTCAGCTTCTATTCGATGACCATAAGCCATATTTAAACTATTTAGGTCAGATTTCCCTACTAAGAATAGTTGTTTAGCTTTATCATATGCAATTTCGGATATTTCTCTAGCTTCTTCACTCAATTTTATTTGTGTTTGTTGCAAATTAAACTCAGCTAATGTCATTAAAACATCTTGTTCAAACGATTGCTCTGCTTCGACAGCGTTTATTTTTACAGTATTGAGGTTTTCGCGCGAGATTTTAATCTTCCCTTTCCTTACTCCCCAATCGAGTAGTGGAACGTCAAAGCCCACTGATACTAAATTTTGTTGTAATGGCTTATGATAGGCATCAGATAAGTTACTCGCAACTTGATTAAATCCAACACTTGCTGAAAAAGTTGCTGAAAATCTACTTTCTTTTTTTGTTTTATCAAAATCTTGCTGTGCCTTTAAAGTGCTTTCTTTTAGTTGAGGAATAATTGGATTGTTTTCTTTGGCTTTGCGAATTACATCTTCGGATGAAAGTACTATGTTAAGTGCTTCTTTAGGTATTGATAAATTAATTTGAGTTTCCTTATCAAGTCTTAAAAATGAGGTTAATAAAAATGTACTCTTCTTTAAATCCAGTTCTACATTCCCTAAATTATTCTTAGAATTTATAACTTGTAATTTAAGTGTAAGTAGATCAGGTTGTGAGATTGTTCCAATTTTAAATCTTTCTAAACCTATTTTATACAATGTGTCACTATTTTCAATATTTTGTTTCGCTAATTCAAAGTTCTTCTTATTCAGAGCTAACTCAAAGAATAACTCTGCAGTTTGTTCTGCAACTCCTTCAATGTTATACAGAAATTCTTTAGTAACCTTTTCATAACTTATCGGCTCAATTCTCTTCGACCATTTAAAGCTATTAAATCCAAATATATTCTGTGAATAGCCAATTCGAATTGGAACAGAAGAAAATTGTTCAGTAGTATTTAATCCCAAATTACGAAAATATCCCATCTCTGTATCAATATAGAAAGTACCACCTGTTATATCTAAATTTTGCTTTAAGGATAAATTTGTTTGAGAATACAAACTTTGTTGTGATTTGTAAACAACCACATTGTTTTGATAATCATAGCGTTCAACAAAGTTCTGGTTATATGAAAATGGAGTCGCACTAATGGATAAGCTTGGCAATCTCTCTGCTTTAAACATTCTAAACTGCCAGTAACCGGACAGATAGGAATTCTGAGCTTTATGTATTGATAATGATGCGTCTAACGCAATTTCAATAGCTTGATTCAATGAAATTGTTTTTGTCTTTTCAATGTTTGATGTTTGAGAAAATATTATCGCTGGATAAAAACATGCAATTATTTTTAGGAAAAATTTCATTGAGCTATTTTTTTATTTACTTGATTATTTCAATGTGCCTTAATTATACCAGACTAGAGCACTTATAAACAGACTTATAAGTCTGGACAAATCATAAGAATCAATATATTTATATCTATAAATTATTTTTAAATATCTTCTTTATAGGTTGTAAAAATTGTTCTATCAAACGTAGATCATCTGTAATAATTTCAGCGTTAGCTGTCATTTCCTGCGACAATGGTAATTTTTTTCCATAAGTAGTAATTAGTCCTTTAGGAAACTTTATTTCAACTACATACTTACCATCTTTGGTTGGAATGAGAGAAATCCGGTTGACATATCCTATTACCATTCCATATTCATTATCCGGATAATTATTGAAATGTATATTTACTTTTTGCCCTATTTTTACTTTTCCCGAACGTTCAATCGGCAACTGTGCTTTTCCTAACAACTCTGTCTGTATATTTGGAATAATTGTAAAAACAACATCTCCGGATATGACATTCTGATTAATTGCCCAATAATTTGTAAACGTTACTTTTCCTGATATAGGTGTACTAAGTACATAAGTCATTTCCCAGGATCTAATTTCATTTTCCAATTGATTGATATTGGTTTTAAGCTGAAATAACAAAGCATTCTTTTTTTCAAGATATTGTTGTTTAATATCAAAAAGATTTTCCTCCATTTGAGCTATTTGAATCTGCAGGTTCTCGATTGAAGAATGCATATTTTGAACATTCATATCACTTTGTAGCAATTGTCCCTTTGCTTTGTCACTTTCTTCATCGGAAATCATATTTTGTTTTTTTAAATAAGCTGCACGATCATAAGAGCGTTGTTCTAATTCATGTTGCTTAGCTACAATTTCTTTTTGATTCAACATACTCTGAAAATGCTTTTTATTCTCTTCTATTAATTTTTGAACTGAATTTATTTTCTGAGGATAATAGTTTTGCTCAATAAATTTATTGTAATTATCCAGGTTTTGCAAAAAAGATGAGTAGGAAGATTGAATTCCTCCCAGCTTAATATCTTTCCGCTTTAAATAGTAAATCTTTTCAATATCAACGTATAATTTTACCTGGATCAATTCTTGTTTTAAAAGAATTATATCATTGTATGATGCTGGGTTCTCTATTACAGCAAGACAATCTTCAGGCCTTACTTGTTGTTGATCTTTTATTTGTAATATGGCTATTTTGCCACTTGTTCTCGCTACTATTCCAACTGGCGGAGTCGAAGTTGTTAATACTAATGGTGCCGTAATGATTTCCGGATATTTAAATATCCAGCTTCCAATCAGTAATATAACTACAATTAATGCAAGTAATGTAATACCTCTTCGTAATATCCAACTGGGTGTACTTCCCATGACTTCCTGCACTTCCTCACTTCGCAATTCTACTTCTTTTCCTTGCTTTTCTACTTCTTCCATTATGAAATATTTTTCTGCTATAAATATTTACGACAAACTAATTACTGTCCTAATTCCAATTGGTTTTTTACCAACTTGTAATAAGCCCCTTTTTTAAGAGTTAGTTCTTTGTGAGTACCTTGTTCTATTACTTTGCCTTTGTCCAAAACAATGATATTATCAGCATTTTGAACAGTACTGAGGCGATGAGCCACAATGATAACAGTTTTATTTTTGTTAAATAGCGTTAGATTATCCATTATTTGTCTTTCGTTGGTGGCGTCTAACGAATTTGTAGCTTCATCAAAAAACAAATAATCAGGATTTTTATAAACACTGCGAGCAATCAATAAGCGTTGCTTTTGCCCCTGACTAACACCGTTTCCTTCCATCCCGATTTTAGTATTATAGCCCAATGGCAAACTATCAATATACTCCCTTATATTTGCTATTTTTACAGCATTAAGAAGTTTGTCTTTATCAACATAATCATCGCCAACAGCAATATTGCCTGCAATGGTATCTGAAAAAATAAAACCTTCCTGCATTACCACTCCAGTTTTCTGACGCCAAACATGCGAATTAATATTTTTTAATGGAGTTTGATCCACATAAATAGCGCCCTTGTTTGGAGGGTAAAAACCAAGCAAAAGTTTTAATAGCGTTGTTTTTCCACTTCCACTGGCTCCTACAATTGCAGTGGTTTTATATTCAGGAATTTCAATATTTATATCTTCCAGCACATAGTCTCTATCTGCACCATCGTAGCTGAACGACAAGTCTTTCAAAGAGATTGTTTTATTCTCAGGCAAATGTGAAAGCTTAATATCTGCTAAATCTTCTTCATCTTCCCTATTATGGATTTCTCCTAAACGTTCCAAACTGATCTTGGCGTCTTGTAATGCTTGTGCAAAGCCTATGAACTGACCAATAGGACCGGATAATTGCCCTATAATATAACTTAAGGACATCATCATACCCAAGGTCATTTGCCCATCTACCACCGAGCGGGCTGCAATATAGGATATTATTAAGCTAGTAGTCTGGTTGAAGAACACAGAGCCTGTTTGTTGATATTGTCCCAATGCAGTGGAGCGAATACTGATCTTAAAACGTTTTACTTGTATCCGTTCCCAACGCCATCGTTTTTGCTTTTCTGAGTTACATAATTTAATTTCCTGCATACCCGTTATAAGCTCCACCATATTGCTTTGATCTGCCGATGATTGGGCAAAACGCTTAAAATCCAACTCTCTACGAAACTTCATAAACGAAAGAATCCAAAGAATATAGCATGTATTTCCAATCAAAAATATGCTTAATATCATGGGGTTAAAATAGGCTAGAATTACCCCAAAAACAATGAAATTACCAAATGAGAAAAGAACATTTATTGACGTTCCGGTAAGAAAAGACTGAATACGACCATGATCGCCAATGCGTTGCATAATATCACCCACCATTTTAGTATCGAAAAAACCTAATGGTAGCTTCATTAATTTAATAAGAAAATCCGATATTAACGAAATACTTATGCGGGTAGTGGTGTGCAACATAATCCAACTTCGTATAAAATCAAGACAAAGTTGAGTGACAAATAATACCAGTTGAGAGATTAATATCAGAGATATTATTCCAAGGTTATGACCACCTATACCTACATCGACCATGGTTTGCGATAGGAATGGGAAAATCATGGACAAAATACTGCCAACAAGTGTACCTAACCCCAGCTGAATGAATTCTTTTTTGTGAGGTTTCAGATAGCGAAAAAAGTATCCCAAATTAGCCTTTGACTGAGTTTTGTCATCTTCATGGTCATAAAATTCGGGAGTAGTATGTAATAACAAGGCAATGCCTTTATCTTTATCATGCGATTTTGTACTAATCCAACAACGCAAAAATTCTTCTTTTGTATAAGTTATCAATCCCCTGGCCGGATCGGAAACTGAGAGTAAAAAATCTGCAGAATCATTTCCTTTTTTGAAAAATCTTCGTTTGCGCTTGATATCATAGCAAACCACAAAATGGTTCTGATTCCAATGGATAATACAAGGCAGTGGAGTATCTTCGACTAGCTGCTCAAATGAAATACGAACTCCCTGGGTGCGAAAGCCAATATTTTCTGCCGCATCACATATCCCAAGCATAGATACTCCCATCCGGGTTATAAATGATTTTTCACGTAAGGTCTGCAAAGTATAGCTTCTTCCATAATGCTTTGCAACCATACGTAAACAGGATGGACCACAATCCATGGCATCTAATTGGGTATAATGAGGAAATTTACTTTTCATTTTTTTAGCTGAGCGTCGTATTAAATAAAGATTGAAAAATAACAAAAAAACTATTGTCATTCTAATCATAGCTTCTTTCTTATTGAAAGAAGCTATGATTAGAATGTAAAAATTAAAATGAGTCGAATAAATTAGGATTATTGGGATACGCACTCCATCTTGTATTCTTCTGGATCTGTATAAGGAATAATCCTGCATGTTCCAAAGTGTTCTTCCAAAACACAGCCACCGCTGGCACTATATTTATATGGGTTGTACCTGTAATATGTACAAGAGAATCCCAAAAGTGCTTTAGCATTGCAAACTCCTGAAAGTATATTCCCGTTTTCATCCCTAATTGGAATAGGATCACAATCAACCGTTGATCCTCCAAAAATAGTTTTTAGTTGTTCTCTTGAGAGAATTTCTGTAGCATTCATAGAAGCTACGTTTAATCGAATTTTTTTCATAAAATTTAATTGTTTAATTATTGATTATAAAGTGCAAAATTATTTGAAATTTGCTAATGCAACCATACGTAAACAGGATGGGCCATAGTCCATGGCATCTAATTGGGTATAATGAGGAAATTTATCTTTCATAATTCTCTATAGCAGGCAATATCAAATTTGTGATTAAACAGGAAGAAAATATACATAAGTTAGATGACTTGTAACTATTCAAACTAAGCAATTTCTTTTCTAGCTAATTTCTTTATCTACTATGTTTTTTAATTAATATATCATACACAATATTGTCAGAAAATTAGTTTTAATTTATTTTTAAAATAAATAATGTTGAAGATTGGGTAGTCTTATTTATTTTCTGGAATTACTTCTTATTTCACAGTTAACTTTTCGTCCAACACTATTTTTAGTTTGTCCAATGCCTGTGGTCTGGGTAGATTGTCATTGAGAATATTTCCTTCTGCATCTAATAAAATATATCGTGGTAAAGTAAAAGCCCCTTTTTTATACACTATCCGTTGAATATCGTTGAACAGGGCTTTTGATGCTCTTAAATTGTACCCTATCAAATGATAATGCTCTACCTGAGTTCTCCATATTGCATCTTGTTTCACTTCATCAGTATTAATATAAACTGAAACCAGATTATCGTATCGGTTAAGTAGTTTATGTAAATTTTCAGAATATTGAAACTGCACTTTGCATGGCATACAAGAAATTGACCACAGGTCAATATACAAACGCTTTCCTTTAATGGCGTTTACTTGTGATAATTCTTTGAGTGTATGGATAGCTTTACCTTCAAGAAATATACTTTTTAAGTTATTCGCTTTTCCCACAGATTTCTTTTTAGTTATCATCATATTTTTAATAATTGATACATATTCACTTTCAGGGAATTTGTCAGTTAGGTATTTCAACATCTTATCATGATCAAAACTATTATACATGTTTTTCAATTCAGAAACAAAACTCTCACCAAAAAGTATGCTTTGCAGAGAGTCAGGCGCAAGCAGAAAATTTGAAAAGGCTCCAAATGTATCACTATCATACTTTCCTATTAGTTTCGCTTTTGTTGCAGCATCTAAAGTCTTATATTTAAAGGAATAATATTCTTTAGGGTAAAAGTAATATTTGAGTGGATTTTCAATTGTCACATTTTGAGAAAACAATTCGTCCATCTTTTTAATTATCTGTACTGAGTCCGCCACTGACGGTTTGTAATTATGAAATCTACCCTTATACAAAGCTTCATAAAATTTCAAAAGAATGTTTGTATAAGCAAAATATAAGTTATTTGACATTAAATTCGCAAATCGAGCTGTTATTTTTCCTTCCTTTTTCATCATATCTATATCGATTGAATAAGAGGGTATAATTGAATCACGAAATGCTCTGTCAATACCATTAAAATCTATCCTTTCAGTTATATTCTTTTTAAAAATTGATTCTATCCTTGGATAGTAAAATCCGAGTCCTTTTTTGCAGTAATTATCAACTAGATATTGATTTCCAGCAGCATTGTCTCCTTTAAAGACAATCTGATCGTTTGTATTGTCAATCTCAAGATGATCGCCCTCTTGTACTAATAACCTAAAGAAATTTCCATTTGAATATTCACATCTCAAGGAACCGAAATCATGCAATTTCAACTCATAATTAATACTAATATTGGGTTTTAAATCCAATATGTCTGAAAAAACATAAAAGTTGAACATCCCATCGATAGGCTTATTTATTCTAACAGATATATCTGAGTTACTTCGAAAGGTAATTGAAGTAGTTAGACCCGAAACGATATCTGATAAGCCGAGCAGGACAAATAATAAAAAGGTAATTTTTGTTTTCATAAATATCTATTTAAGCGTTCTGTAATTTTTAAGTCTAATTTCTGTTTGTGCTATTTTAAATATATGAATAGTAGAAAGAAAAATATCATGTAATAGAGTGTTTGTTTGCAGAGAATCTATAAATACAGCGGTAAATTTAATTCTAATACATAACTATATAAGTTGTTATTTATAAATTAAAGTTATAGGCTATCTTATCTTGCAAAGCTATTTAATTGTGAGCTAGTCTTGAAGAAATATAAGACTCTATATGATCTCATTAATTTCCATTAATGATAAAATCTTAAAAATGAAGGTGAAAGTAAAAATTTCACCTTCATTAATTTAAAGATAGAGAATCAATTCATGCAGTTCTTCTTGTGAATTTAATTAGGGCATATATTATAAGCAGTTTGACAGTTACAACACCACCAGCCATCATTACCTGCAAAGGATTCCGCTGAATCGGCATTATTGTAACATGAATAAACTTTACCTATGAGACCCATAATCGTTTCTGCGTAACATACTGAAGGCCCTGAATATCCACCCTGACTACCTCCAAAAATTGTTTTTAACTTATCTCTTGAGAGAATCTCTGTAGCCTCCATTGAAGCTGCGTTTAACTTGATTTTTTTCATAAAATAAATATTAATTGATTATAAATATACTGCTGCACACATTTATGTACAGAGAAATTCTTTCTATTATTACTGCAGATCAAACAGAAAGAAAATATCGTCTTGGAACTATTAATCAGTAACCATTTCTTTTCATCCATAATAACATGAGGTTTTGTTAAAATTACAATATTTACTAATAAAATAAAGCATATAATTAAATATATAGCTACATTTACATTTGAAGCTTGATTCATGTAAACCAAGACATTATACATCGACCTAAGAAAGACAATAATATAAGCAACAATAATAAGCCAAATTAGGATTTTATTTTTCATACAGAGATTTATTTAAATCAACGATTGCATCTACTAGTACCACCATTTGAAGTTAAATGAACCTCAACTAAACCTGTTTCACAGTAGCAATGAGGATAAATAGAACCCCAAGAACAATATCCTGACCTAGTAACCTAACTTCCATCTGATCCCTCAATAACTAACTAACAAAGAGTATTATCACACATGTCTCCTAACATTTTATGTATCCCATCTGCAATTGGGTCACTACCTCCAAGAATAGTCTTTAACTAATCTCTTGAAAGAATTCCTGTAGCATTCATTGATGCTACGTTTATTTTAGTTTTTCATGTACTTTAATTTGTTATTTGTTAGCTATAAAGAGTAAAGATTATTTGGGGTTTACAAATTTTACTATTCAAATTCTATAGGATTGTAGATCATTTTGGGAATGTGAATATCAGAGATATCAACATCGTTCAAGAATTCTGAACGAATATTTTTCCAAAATTGAATTGGATCTTTAAAAAAACGTCTGTATAATTTGTCCATCCCCTGACGAGACATTTCTGTGTAATTCAACGTATATACTTTTATTGGTTCCGGTTTTTCTAATTGTTGAATACCTGAACATTCAAAGATGAAATTACGCTTATCGTCAGATATCTTCAAAATCAAGCCTGGAAGTCCACCAAATTTCCACGGACCGTTGCTGGATGGAATCTCGGGTGCAAACCACGCTGTATAGTTCCTTCCTCTGAAGGCGGTAGTGGCTTTCTGGCAACTATAACCCAACAGAGTCATTGTGTCTTTATCTATCGTCCATTTAAACTCCGGTTTATCTTCGTTATAAATATAATTACCTCCATAAAAGTATGATCCTGCTTGTTCCGTTACCGTAACTTTATTAGCAGGATAATTTTTAAAGACTTCAAAACTGCAAGCTGATCCTTCCATTGGGATATTCATTACTTTCTTCATTACCCTTTCGCAACAATCTAGATAATATTGACTATAGTATTTTGAAACATTTTTTCCTGCCAAAAGAACCTGTTTATCAACAATAAACGCAGTGTCTGACTCGTTTCTACTATAGCTCTTCTTATAGCTAAAAAAGTAGGTAAATTTAAGTTGTGCAGAATCCAGCACTTTGAATTTGTTTAGCGGAATCTCAGTTGGTGGATTAAAGTATTGTGCATTGATGAATGATGCATAGAAAACAGCAATAAAAATGAATAAAAGCTTTTTCATAACAATAAGAATAAATGATTATTTAATTTGGAGGCTTACTTTCAGCATAATGGTGGCCGGACGGATTCGATACGTGTTTTGAAAACTGTTGATGCCATCGTAATAATAGGTAACATAATTGGTAGTTTTCAGAATGTTTTTCCAATCCAATGAAATATGGGTTTTATTCCAGATATAAGTTAATCCTAAATCGATGAAGGATAGATTTTTATTGGTGGTAGATGCACTGTTGTAATAATGCTCAAAAACTCCCGTAATAATGAAATCCTTTGGTAAATAAATGTCCAGCTTCAGGTTGTTTGTCCAACTTGAATAATCCCTTGTATTATTGGAATTGGAAATAATGATAATGTCCTTACTCCATTCACTACGGTATTCCAAATTGATGATTTCAACAGGTTTACAGGATATTAATCCACGAAGATAAAATCCTTTGGAGCTGTAATCCATCAATTCATTTTCCTGAAGCGTTTTCGAATAAGTAATACCATAACTCGGGATAAGATTTATGCTTAATCTTTTCCAATCAAAGCCTTTAGTGATAAATGCATTTATGCCCATTGTATTTCGATTGCTTTCCTTTTCTACCGGGCTATTAACTGATAATATCCCCTGAAAATTTTGTCCGTAAAGCAAATTATCTTTTGAATGAGCATAAGATACACTCGTTCCCATAAACAGCAAATTGATTATATCTTTGTAATCAACTCCAATACCTCCTCCGTTTGATTGTGACTCGTAAATATGACCGGCTTTTCTTCTCAGAGTACGGTAATCGGAAAGAATATAACCCGGGTAGAACTGCATAACATCCCCCATAGTATTATTATATCCATAATTTGCTGACAAATCCAATTTAGCAGTGGCATGATACATGATATTTAATCTGGGTTGGAAATACAATCTGCTTAGATTTTGTTTATCGTTCTTAATTTTATTGTTGATTACTATATAGTTATAATTAATCGGAAGCGACAAACTTATCTCCCAAAAGGAATTTCGGTAACTTAAAGGCAAATCAACTTTCGCATTGTATCTTGTCCAGTCGAGCTTGTTACGCATACTGTCGGTTTCAATTGCTTTCATCATCCCTGCATTGTCCTGTACGTGCATTTGCGATGTCAAATTGCGGTATTCACCATCCAGCTCAACACTAGGACTCAAACTGAAATCATCAAATCTTATAGGCGAATATGACTGAATGTAGTTATTTATATTGAAGTTGTTAACGCGGGTCTCCTGTTTCAATAAGCTGTAATCCTGCCCGGTGTTCAACAAATCGGAGTACATACCCGGTGTTATGGTCAATTCCTGTGGAACGCTTTTAAAACCCAGACTGGTACTAATCTGGTATCCCTTTGTATTACTGCTTCTTTTAATCCATTGAAATCTATCTGTAATGGAAAATGCAGGCTTTTTTAACTCCTGATGAACGGTTTGACCGGAAATCACATCACCCCGAAGATTGTCCCACAGGGCAGATAAATTCAGTTGGTTACTCAAATTGTTTTTCTCGTTTCGGTCGTATGAAATATCGGCATCCAACCGATTGGTATTTGAGTTTGAATTCATATCCTCACTTACTACCAAATTTTCTTTGCCCGGGATATAGTACGATGCTATAGCACTTCCTTTTTTGTTTTCCTGACTATTCAGATAGGCCAAATTCACGGTTACTGTTTCATTCGAGTCTGTTTTTACAATCGTATTAACTGTTACCACATTAGAATTATTGAAAAGGTAACGTTTACTGTCTATCCCCGGTGAAGTGGCTGTATTTACCTGCAACATATTATCTCCGTTAAACCGAATGGACGAGTTGAATGAATAAATTTCTTGCGATAAATCAACACCTGCATTATTTCCTTTGTAGGTGGTAATGTTTTGAAAATTCTTTGCAAAAATCATGGGAACTACCTCATTTTCCCATTGAATGGGGGCGGCTCCCAATCCTAATTTTGTCATAAATGTGAGTTTTCCCTTTGCTTCATCTTTTAGTTTCAGGTTAATGGCTGCCGTTGGAGAAGGCGGAACAAGACCTTCCAACGCTTTCACCGGCTCGTGATGTTCCAACACTTGTACCGTAGCCACATCATTGGCGGCCACATTGTTGGTTGCAATACCGTATCGACCTTTTAGCAAATTCAGGTTCTCGATATAGAATGTGTTGATATATTTTCCTTGCCATAGAATACCTCCATCTTTATCAACGGTGATGCCGGGCATTTTTTTGAGCACATCACCAATAACCAGATCCTTTTTATCGGTAAAAGCCGATACCAGATAATTAATAGTATCCTTGCGTGCCCATACATTTTGCTGTTTTACGATAACTTCCTTGAGCTTCTGTTCTTTCTCATTGATAACTACATTGAGCGTTTGCGATACATTTTTTATTTGCACGGTTTTAGTTTCAATGTTCAATCCTGAAACAACCAAATTTACACTGTCCGGTGCGGTATTATCGTGGTTCAGCTTGTAAACTCCTGTTTCATTACTAAAAGCATAGCCTAAAACCGTTTTGGTGACTACATTCCTGATACTTACCGATGCAGAACCTACTCCTTTGCCGGCAGCATTTCGGATACGCCCCTGAATGACTGTCTGTGCCTGTAACAGGGAAGTAATATTAAGGAAAACTAATATAAAATATTTGAACATTTTTTGAATAAAACAAATTGTTATTGTTAGATGGTGTTCTGTTCTTTAAACAATGTATTGAAGATTGATTAAAACAAAAAAAAGTTAAAAACACTTTCATTAAAGTTTAATGTAATTCAAAATATTGGGGAAGTTTCCACTAGTTTTAGACGACCTAAATTTGAATTTCATAATTATTCATTTGTACAAACTCCATAATTAAATTTGTTAAAGTAAATTATTTAAATATATACGATTTCCTCTCTGCAGTTGTATCAACATGTAATTCTTATCCACGTGCATCACATACGAACTCATATAGCCACCCCGTGCAATTAAAAGTTCCAGTGAAATATGATAATAAATTATCAACATTGGAACAAATATACCGATAATATTTTCAACAAGAACCTTCTGATTTATCATCACAAGGCTTACTTGTCAGTCGGTCACCAGTGCTTTCTCTGAGTACATAGGGTTCACAATTGTCTCCACTTGCTAATCCTCCAAAATAGTCTTTAGTTAATCTCTATAGAGAATTTATGTAACATCAATTGAACCTATCTTTAATCGATTTTTTCATAATATTTTATAATTGCTTTTAAATATACTACTGTGCACACTTATGTATAGAGAAGTTCTTTCTAACTATTTATTTAAATTAAATAAATGCTGTTGATTCAAAATATCTATATATTATTAATTTGATTTATTTACATTATTGGCTTTATTTCAATGTATAATAAATAGTTACAGTTGCTATATAAAGTAGAGGCTACCATAGAATAGCTTTTTAAGTATTACTTTGCAAACACTTGATTCTTTTTCGAAGTAATAAAAACTAGATCAAATATTATGAAGCTTTTAAAGTAAAGACAAGAAACAGTTCGCAAGAATGATAGCCTCAATTTCTGTGGATAAAATTAATTACATTTAATTAAAGCAATTTAAATCACTGCACCACAATGGACTTGCCAAAAAAGACGAACATTTACCATAAATAGTATTACCCGCCCTATCAAAATAATCACACTTATCACAAAGCTTTTTACCTTGACAGGCTTTTTCTTTGACTGTCGAAGCTTTAGCATCCCATTCATCATCCCCCAAACTACCTCCGAAAATAGTTTTTAATTGATCTCTGGAAAGAATCTCTGTAGCCTGCATCGAAGCTAAATTTAATTTAATTTTTTTCATGAAATAACTGTTAGTTGATTAAAAGTATACTGCTGTACACATTTATGTACAGAGAAATTCTTTCCGTTATTACTGCAGGTTAAACAGAAAGAAAATAGGTTAAATCTGAAACGTCATATATTTCAGGTAATTGATTGTTGTTGATAAAAAATGTAGGCGTAAATGAAATGTCAACTTTATTACACCAATCATTCATAGCTTTAATTTTTGAATCGAAATCTAAATTTTCGTCAATGGGATACTTAAGCTTAAATACATCGTAATCCTTCTCATCAGCTAAATACCAATCATTCAGTGCCTGTTGTAATATCTCTTTGTTTTTATTACTATCAATATTTAGAAAATGGGTTACTGGTAAATACCTGAAATCGTTTTTATCAGGAGTTGCTGTAAAGATAATTTGTACTTGTATATTCTGATTGTTAATCATTAAATCTTCAATTATGGGATGTGATTTTGCGCACGGTCCACAATAAGGGTTACAAACCTTAACAATATGTATTTGTGCATCAGGATTCCCAAAGGTGATACCTAAACCATCTACCGAATGGTCTATTTGCTTTTGCTTTGATAACAATGCATCGAATATTTGTGAATTATGTTTTAATCGCTGAAGCCCCATTTTTGACTGTTTTCCTTCTTTTGACTTCTTTAGGCTTGGAATAAGAAGTTGAACGACTACAAAAACAACCATAAAACACAATGCAAAAATTAAAATTACACCACTATCAATGTTCCCAATGGATGCTATCGTTCCATGAAACCCACCAAACAAAGCAGTTACAAATTGAAGCACTAAAACCAATTGTACCAATAAACACATAGGACACCACTCCTTAGCAATCCTTCCTTGATAGTAAATTGAATAGAAAACATAAGGCAATACTAACACATTAGCCCATGCTGCAATAAACAAGAACTTATCATTAACGAGTCCTCCAAACATTAACGCTAAAAACGTACCCGCAAAATATGTAAATCCCAAACAACTCCAACTAATGCCAAATATCATGGAAGCATCAGAATTTAATATTGCAGCACAATTTGTCTTTCGCCCGGCATGGCAAACCTTTTGCAGTGTAGGATTGTGTTGATCAATTTCATACAGTAACAGAAGAATACCTATAGCACATCCAATCAAAGTGAGTAATAAATAAATAACCGGAGCAAAACTAATGGAGAAACCCAAAGTTAGGAAGTTCTTACAGGATATTATTATAAACATAATAGGAAATAGTAATGCAATTACAGCATTCCAAAAACCTTTTCTTCTTTCCTTACTTAACTTTAATCTGTAATTTTGCTCTTCTGATGTTTCATCTGCTTCTGCAATCAATACATATCCGGTGAATTGTTTTACAAAATCCTCAAATGATATATTTTCGGTTTTATGACTTTCTGGATTGTACCATTCAACATTACCGGAGTCAATTTTATCAATAATAGCAAAAAGAGAATTTCCTGCTGTTCTTCCATAAACTTGAGCGACAAAAGGTACAGGTAGGTTTACAAGATTCTCAGGCGTGGTTTTTAAGGACATATTCTCTGTCTTCATATTTTTGAGGACATCACTAAGTGTGAGTAAACTAGGATAATCCGGGTGTTGTAAAATATCTTCCTTAATGGAAGTTTCTGTAGCTCTTACTTTCAATTGTTTACAGAATTCTAATGCGATTTCTTCGCAATTTTGAACAGGGGAAATAATTCTTTTTAGAAAATTCATAATTTAGATATTTTATATTTGATAATAACTTCTTATTGTAGTGATGCTAGATTGTGAACCCTTATCAATTCATCTCTGGAACTATTATAAGTAGAAATGAATTCCTTACGTGTTTTAGTTCGTTGATTAGGAGAACGAAACATACTATTAATTCCTCTTGGATGTGAAAGATGAAACAGGTTTCCTCCGCTAAAATGTATTTTGTATCCGAGAATTCGCATACGATGATACCTATCACCATCTTCTGGTCCCCAACCATAGAACCTTTCGTTTTCCATCCCTGCATCGATATACGATTGTTTGTTCACCATAAAAGCACCTCCAACAGAATCATTACCATATGTCAAATGCATCTTGTTTACAGTTTTAGTAAGAACTTCAATTTTTAGTGTTTTCAAATATAATTCCCGAATAATATCAGAGGTGTCATAAAAAAGATTTGAGAACGGATAAACCAAATCATATCCATTTCTAAGTTTGCAAACAGAATCCATTATTTGTTCTTTGGGAATAATTACGTCTGCATCCCATATTCCAATAAAGGGTGTCATAGCTTTTGAGGTCATTATATTCAGATATTTAGTTCTATAAAATATCGGATCTTTGTCCTCAATAAAAATATAATCTATCCCTTTAGCAATCAATTTCGGCACCAATCCATTATTATAGCTGCTTGCCTCCAAAATCATGATATTAGTCTCAAAATGCTTCAATAAAAAATTAACCGACAGTCTTAAATTCTCTAATCGTACAATTGTATCGATTCGAATTGGGATTAAAAAGGTAAATTCCTTTAGATTTATTTTTTTCATATTTGAACAAACACCTCTTCTTGATATATTAATATTGCTCCGCCTAAACCTGAAACTAGCCCAATTGAATTAAATGAAGATAAGTATCCGTTTTTTAAGAACAAATCCCAATGATTTGAAGAAACAATTTTGTTTCTAAGCTCATCAGATTTGATGGCATCCGATTCGAAAAATTTATTTAAAACAAAGTACAATCCGCTAATACCACTATGGATATAAATCTCCTTGTTGCTAAATTCTTCATTTATTAGATTTTGTGTGTCTATTTTCGTTTCTAACAATTTGACATGTTCTTCCCACTTTGGTAGTGAATTTGATCTTAGTATCTTTTTCATTCCTGCTATTAGCAATAACTTACTACTTTGCAATAAAGGATAAGTTGACAGAACCTTATCAGACATTTCATCTAATATCTTATCTATTTTGTAGTTATAGAAATCAAGTTTATATACCTGAGATAGAATGAACATATAATTTGGTATAAAATATCCATTTATCGAAAAAGATGTTGGTTCAGAAAATTTGTCCGACATATGACCCATTTCTTCTATTTGGTTTATTGCGGTAATAACAACATTTTCATAAATATACCGAAGATTATTATTGAGTTTTCGGTTTTCCAGTCTTATAGAGAAATAAAGAATGTATTCCCAAAAGCTTTTGAAGATGTAATTGCTATTATGCTCGTTAACCGTTGCTAATAAAGCAATAAAGTTTTTATAAATGATATCATCTAAGTCGGCAAGCACATTGTTTACATTGCCTTTTAAAAACTCCTTATCCAGTAAATAATTAATTCCTAAACAGACACCAATAAGACCGTTTTCCAAATCTATATTTGAGTTTATATTTATTTGATCGTAAATTGAATCAAGTATTTTTTTTGCGAATTTCTCATATTTTATATCTTTCGTTAATCTTGCCTGATGAAATAAATAAATACTAACGCCCATCTTTCCATGAAATAACCCAATAGGCATATTATCCATATTTTGAGATAACACATAGCGGTTAAATCTATCTATGCACTCGTTCATAAGTTTGATTTGATCTCCTTCGTCCATAATTGAATGGTATTGCGCTATACTGTATTTACTTATTTGTTTATTAATCTTCTATATCAAATATTCTACATTTACAGAGGAATCTGTTTTTTGATCTCTTCTGAGGAACTTTCTTTGGTTATTTGTCGCTCACGAAACGTTCTTAAGGTTTGTTCATTAGATCTGAATTTACTATTATTACCTCTTGGGTGAGATAAATGAAACAGTCCCCCGAGACTTCTAAATATTTTATATCCCAATATTTCCCATCGATAATGCCGATCATAATCTTCATTACCCCACCCATAAAACTTTTCACTTTCCATCCCAGCATTAATAAAAGCAGCTTTATTTACAAACACAGCCCCTCCTACCATATCATCTCCATATTTAATTGACATTTTATCTATATTTCTTATAAGTATCTCGATGTTTTTCTTTCGTAAGAAAAATTCTCGTATTATATCTGAAGTGTCATAAAATTTCCCATCGTAAGGATAAGCTACTTCATACCCTTCTCTTAATTTTATAATTGAATCTAGAATTTGTTCTTTAGGAATTATGATGTCTGAATCCCAAATACCGATAAATGGAGTATTTGATTTTAAACTTAACATATTCACATATTTAGTTTTATAGTAAACAAGATCTTTATCTTCTATAAAAAAGTAATGCACTTTTTTCCCAATTAATTTGCGAAGTATCTCATTATCATATCCATCAGCTTCAATCACAATTATATTTGTATCAAAGTTTTGTAACAGGTATTCTATTGAAAGTAGTAGATTCTCCAATCTGATAATTGTATCAATTCTCACAGGAATTAGAAAAGTAAAATCTTTAATCTTAATTTTTCTACTTAGATTAATATTACTTTCTGCTCCCATAATTTCTAATCTTTTCATTACGTCTTGATCATTTTGTTATATGAAAAATTTTGATTTTTAGCGTCTTGAAGTTAACTCCTGATAAGTTAATACAACTCCACAGAATCCGGTTACTAATCCAATACAAGTTTTTAAAGTACTTTCATCTTTCATGTAATCATCCCATGCATCAGATAAAATGATTTTCTCACGTATTAAATTCAAATCAATATTCTTATGTTGATGGATTCGACTTATCAAATAATATAAACCTGTAATGCCATCGTTAGGAAAAATGCTCTTATTTCTGAATTCATTCATTAAACAGGTATCAATATCTACACTCTGATCCAAGAAAAGGATATGTTCTTTCCAACCTGTTAAGGATTCTTGTTTTTCAATACTTCTCATTGCAGCACTAAGAAATAATCGATTACTTTGAAGTAACGGATAAGTTGAAATCAACTTATCCGTTAAATCGTTGAGTAAACGGATAATTTTATAGTTAAAAAATTTAAGCTCGTAAGCATTGCTCAATAAAAATAGATAAGATGGTAAAAAATAATTTGTAAGTGTAAACATATAAGGTTCCTCAAATATTTTGTCCAAAACAACACATTCAATTCTGTTGATAGTTTCCACTATATAATTTTCCGTTAAAAATCTTTCATTGGGGTGCAAATTATTATTTTTAAGACGCTTACAGAAATACATTGAAGCATTAATACTTGGTTTAACGATCTCACTTTCTGTGATTGTCCCTGATTGAAGTTCTGTATTAGCGTTAATTATCTTTAATATCCTCCCATCAATAATAGGCATTATTTTATTTACATTATTTGGAATGTATTTTTCGGTTATTAAATAATCAATTCCTGAACTTATCCCAACAAGTCCTTTCTCCATATTGATCGATGTTTCAAATTGTACTTGATTGCAGATGGAATTAAAGAGTGCTTCAGCAAATTCCTGATATGCTTTGTCTCTTGTAAGTCGAGCTTGCTGATAGAAATAAATACAGATACCCATCTTTCCACTTGATAATCCTATTGGAATTCTATTAATATCGAGTGACATGACAAATTGATTGAATTTCTTTATCCGTTCACTCATTAAGATATTTGTATCTATTTTACTCATAAAATTGTTTTCAAACAATTGCTTTTTTACTATATATAACTGTTTCAATACTTATAAATCCATTTCAGATATTGGAGTTTAATACACAAGAAATTTTACAATTCATGTCTAATCTTATTCTATCTCTATTTACGAGATAACAATTATATCAAAAATACTGGTTACTATTAGTATAATTTTCATTAATGTGTCTTGAGATTAATCTTGTAAATTTGATTTTGCTCATAAATTGATTTGCTGCCAACAATGTGTTTCTATAAAAAGAAAATTGATATTGTATTTAAATTCATAACATTGAATTTATTTGTAAAGACACATTATCCTATTAATAGTGGAAAATTTCAAATCGGATTGCTCAAAGTGACGAATGACAAGTTCTGTGTCTGTGTTATAGCTTTGAGTTACATCCGAATAGCCAAATGCTTTCTGTCTTGAAATGAATGGATAAAAAGCGAGCTTATTAGATGATAATCTGGAGATAGTGCCATCAGTTGAATCTCCCTCCTTAAAATCATAATCTAGTATCGATTGGAAGAATTTTTTATAAATTACAGTAAATTGTAAACTCCATAACCAATCTACCCAGTATAGATTCTTTGAAACAGGGATTGCACAGCCAAATCCTCCTATTCCACCGGATAAAGTATCAGCTCCTTTTTTATGAGCGTCAATTATACTTCTAATTAATAACCTTTTAGAATAATGTTCTGTAAAATAATGGTCATCCTCACAGAGTATAATAACATCATCATCATTTTCCATTGCCATTCGTATAACTTTGACAATACTTTGCCATAGACCTATTGCTCCAATTGGATGTATGCAAGCTTCCACTATATTTAATTGAAACTCATCTCTTCCAGCAAATTGTTTAATCATATGTTCCTTGCGTTCTGGTCTTTCTTTGAGATTAATAACATAAGTAGGTATGTAAAATGGCTCTTCATCTGCTTTTGATGCTTGTACACAATCTAAAAAAATTGAATTTACTTTCTCTGTCCAGATTCTCCAATTAAGTCTATTATCATATTCTTCACGGGTTGATAATCTCATTTTAGAATATGTTGCCTTGTCCTCAAAGAGAGATTGAATTTTCTTAGCATAATCTTTTGGTCCAGCATTTTCATCAAATAAAAATCCATTTTTCCCATCATTTATAACTTGAGGAACTCCACATACATTAGTTGCTAAAGATGGAATACCATATGCAGATGCTTCGCAAAATACTATCCCAAAACATTCAAAACGCGTTGGCAAAATAAAAAAGTGTGTTTTGCTTAGTATTTGCTGAAGCATTTTATTATCTGCTGATACAGATTTGTCTATATAAGGTATTATTGTGACGTTTTCATCCAAACTGTCAATCTCAAAAAGAGGTGTGCAGCCAATAATCGTAAGATGGCACTTAAAACCAATTAATTTAAGATATTTATATGTTTCATAAGTTTTATCAACACCTTTTCTGTATCCATCTTTTCCAATAAATAACAAATTGCAGGTCTCAGTTGAATCACTTATTATATCAGGTTGTGAAGGAATAAAATCTATATTAGCACCAAATTCAATAACCTTTACTTTATCAGGTTTAGCTCCATAATGCTCAATTGCATTATTTTTTGCCCATTCTGAACTGTAGATAATTATATCCGAATTGTTTATTGCACGCTTTTCAATATCGTCGGCAATAGACTCAAATTTATCATCTCTAATTTGAAAACAAGTTTTATATAAATCAAAAGTAGTATCCCCTATATAAATAATTGGAATATCAACATGAAGATAGGCTATTGAATAATACTCCCTGGCAATAATAACATCGTATTTTGTTGTATCCAATCTTTCTGAAAGTATTTTCCCAAATAACTGAGCATATTCTTCTGGATGAAAATTTCGATTCTTATTATGAAGTAAATGAAACTCATTTATTTCTAAAATATCATTTTCTAACCACTCTACAGTGTGTTGAGTTTCTAAATTCTTCACAATATAGTAAAGAATACCCGACCAATTATTTATATCACGTGGATCAAGGGTTGATAAAAATGCAATTCTCATGTTAGTATTTATTGTTATAATTTAAAAAATAAAAATGTGAGAGTTTCGATGTTTTCATTTAAAGAACAAAATTTTGGGTCAGAATTGTATCTCCTGACTGAAAACATATCGTATAAATTCCGTCATCAAACCCATCGGTAGGAATAAAGAAATAAGGCAATATATCTGTATCAGTTGAGGCATTATAAACAATTTCGCCTGATTCATTCATGATTGCTATTTCAGTTTCTCCTATAGCTTTATTAAAATGTATTGCTAAAGTGTTTTCTATAACGTAAATTGCTACAGGTTGAAAGAATGATTGAATGTGAGGAGGTGGAGGTGGAGGTGTTACCGGTGGAATATCTATTGAATACATCTTACCACAAATAGTGAATAAAAAAAGAAGCATAATTAAATTTAAGCGTTTCATAATAATTTAGATATTGGGTTATAAAAAATAATGATTATTTTCGCAGTTAAAATTACATGCTTATATTTACACTTCCAAATAAAAATGTTGTACGAAGTAGAAATATGCCTATCTATATTTAACTGTAATTCAGAGCCATACAGGCATTACAACAATAAATGTTTGTACGCAGCTTTTTAGAACTCAAAAATATAGTTAATTTAACATTTTAATTTTATTAATTGTTCTAAAAAATATCGTACTTCAATCCAGTAAAAAACATATGAAACTCTACCTGAATATATTGTTATGAATCATCTTAAATATGCACTTCTTATTTACATTTGTATATTGGCAGTCTCTTGTGGAACTAGTTATACAAAAAATGCTGCTATACTTCGGGCAGAATCATTGCTGAACTCAAACCCTGATAGTACTTTTCATTTATTGTCGACCATTACCCAGCCCCAAAAACTATCTATAAAGGATTATGCAGCCTGGTGCTTACTATATACTCATGCACAATACAAGCTTTATATGGATATAAAATCCGATAGCACAATTCGTATAGCTGTAAATTATTACAATCAGACCAGTCTGTCCAAGCAAAACGGAACAGCATATTATCTACTTGGCTGTATTCTAAGGGCAAAAAGGCATAGAAAAGAAGCTTTGATGGCATTCAAAAAAGCAAATCAATTGCTAGAAGAAACGCAAGAGATTGATTTGATAGGGGTTACAAGATTTAATATTGGTGATATATATTTGGAAGAGGAAGTCTTTGACCAATCTTTACTTAATTACAAGAAAGCCTTAGAATGTTTTATCACGACAAAAAACATAAAATATCAGGCATATGCATACCGCCAAATAGCCGATATGTATTTCCGGTTAGACCATCCTTTTGAAAAGGTAATGTATTATTCAAATATCGCATTAAAACTTTCTAAGAAAGCAGGAGATACCATTAATTACTATTCGATAATGGCGCAACAAGGAGAATTACTGTATGACAAAGATTATTCACTTGCTAAAAAATATTTGCTGAAAGGGTTTCAGTATTTTCCGACATTAAGACCCAATTATGCAACGCTACTATCTTATACTTATTCAAAACTCCACCAACCCGATTCAGCTAAGTACTATCTCAATATTTCCAACAATGAATCTTTAAAATCAAAATATAAAGTTGTACAATATTTTATAGAGGCCTATATAGCTAAGGATGAAGGAAATACATATAAGGCATTTAATTTATACGAGAAAGCATATTCTTTTAGGAATAAATTTTTCAAAGAAACAGTTAAAAATAAATTATATCAACTAGATAAACAATATGATGTAACTCAAAAAGAGAAGGAGAATGCCGCATTAAAAATCAGCAATAGAAATAAAGTAATAGTCATTACTTTATTCGTAATTATTTTCACTCTTTTGTTTCAAAAAAGTAAAAGAAATAAGATAATACAGTCTATGGAAATGCAAAGGCTGGAATATGAAATAAAGGTAAAAAAGGCTGAAAACACCAAAAAACGCGCCCTCTTGTTGTCTAAAATTCAACATAAAGTAGATAATACCTTGCGGCTAAATTTGTTGAATATGGGAACTACAGCATCTGAAAAGATGGAAGTCTTTTTGAAAGAAGTCTCCAAACAATCTATCATCACCGATCAGGAGTGGCATGACTATATAGATGAAGTAAATCATATATTTGATAATAAAATAAAACAATTACAGGAAACAAATCTTCAGTTGACAAATACAGATATTAAAGTAATTAGCCTTATTCTTCTGAAACTAGATATTGCAGAATGTTGTAGTTTACTCAACATGAATAAGAACACGATGTATCATCGTAGGAAAATAATAAAGGAGCGAATGGGTATAAGAAAAGAGTTAGATCTTGAAAAATATTTAAAGGAATCAATTTACAGTGGGACTATTGATGAATAGGCTCAAAATAAACACTTAGAGTAGAAAAAGGCTTTCGCACAGCGAGTTATTTGATTTAACTACCAGACGTCATTTTAATACGCTTAAACATGATGACAATGATATCCATCGCATGTAAAAGTTTATTTCCTGATGTGGTAGTAATAAACCCATTATTGTTCATTTGTGTAAATTGATTGAGAATGGTGGTTGTGAATACTCGTATATAACTAAACAATCAAATTGTTTTGCATCTATCTACATCTGCCTGACGGTTAGATATATTTGTATTTATTTAAATGATTTATTTTACAGACAAAGATTTTTTTTAAATTATCTCATCAACCTATTTGTATCTATAGTTTTGAACTTACAATTATATATATCTTTTAATCATATTCTTCAATTGAATAAAATATCATAATAGCTATATTAAATAAAAATATTAGGTAAACGTCCAGCGTAAATAACTTATAAAATAAATTTTCTGTCAGTACTAAAACCTAATTCCTCTCCATACTTCACATATCCTAATTGATTGGTGAGTAATTGAGTTTTCCCTATCTCAAAATCAGTCGTATTACCATGTGTATGACCGTAAATCCAATAATCAGGGGCAGTAGACTCAATTAAATCGAATAATTCTACAGCAAATGCTTCGTTTATGATACTGTCTTTATATTTTTCAGGGTAGTTTTTATAAGTGGGCACATGGTGGGTAACTACTACATTTTTAGTTGAAGTTTCCAATGTCAATTCTTCTTTTAGAAATGCTAAACTATCGGCGTGTAATTGGTTATACTGCGCTATTGAAAGAGGATAGCCACGGTATTTGATGACATAAAAATCATTCATAGCTCTTTGAATTTGATATTTCATGGCTGGACTAATTTTGCTCCATAATGTTGAAAAAATAAACTTTACATCATCATGCATTACCGAAGTGTTATTCACCAGAAATACATTGCTTAGTATTCTCTCATTCACTACGCCACATTTTGTTGCAATATTGAAGTGATAATATTCGTGGTTGCCTGGTACCCAATAGGTCGCTGAAAAACTATCGGAAAGAAAACTAAAGAAGTCTTTATGCTGCTCCAATAGTTTAAATGGAACTATATCTCCAGCCAACAACAAAATATCGCCCAATACTTGTAGTGGGTTTGCATTTAGAAAAACCTTATTTTCTTTAAATTCCAAATGTAAGTCGGAAGCGTATTGGATAATCATTTTCGTAGACTGTTTCATGAATGAGATAACTATACAAGTCTTTTATATATGACTTTACTTCTATTATTTAGTTCCACTAATTCTTCTCTAGTCATTTCAATATTTAAACCTTCGGCATACCAAATGCAGTCCTTGAAAATAACATTGACCGTATGTATATCTAAATTTTTAGTTAGAAATATATAGTTTCTTTTTTCACTTGTTTGTTCTAATATAACAATGGGATTCTTTAAAGTCCTTTTTAAAAAGTCATGCACCATAGAACTAAGTTCCGAATTTACTATTGCAACACCAATAGATTTAGCATCAAAAAAGACCTCATTACTCTGAGGATCAAAGACAGATAGTGTATTCATATGTTCATTTTTTACAAATTTGATATTTGAACAAACAAAGGTAAACATAATTTTCATTTTATACTAAGTACCATTATCAACACGACTCTTCAAAACTTACATACTCTTTATTGAAAATTAAAAATGAGATTAAAAGAACGCAATTTTAAATATAATTTCTCAATTTAGGGATAAAGCAAAAGGACGATTCACACCGTCCTTTTAATTTAATAGATAAATACATCATATCAATCACCTGGATGATGTTTGTGAGGTTTTAAGCCCGGATGTTTAGGGCTTGTGACTGGATCAACACGATGTCTTCTATCGGGAGTGCCATCGTCTTTGTTGGGCTTTGGCCCTGGGTTAATTTCTAGAATTGTATTCATATTATTTTGATTTAAAAATTATTTCTTTTTTCTCTTTGTAAACTTCTTTATTCTGCTAAGTTCGGTTTTAGTGCTATATTCTCTATTGGATGCCCAAACTATTTTGTTTTTTCGTATAAAATAGTGTGAGCCGCAGAATTGGTAATTTCCTATAGAAGGAGATAAAGTAATTGTTTCTCCATCATAATAAAGATGCCATCTTTTAGGTAATATAGGTGTTATTACTGTTAGCCCACAGCCACAAGGACATTTATGTTTCGCCATGCAATACTCCATAGAGACATATAAAACCCCATCAGCTAAATCTATAGGGATACTGTCTGTGAAAACAACATTAAGCATTTGTATTTGTGATTTGATCATAATCGATATTATATACTATTTGTAATTCAATATCATTATTTACATAAAATTGATAATGTCTTTTCCATCTGAT